>Ga0308156_1000264_pt1 | contig 138839 bp, 114 predicted proteins | sample PhyAR2_FD_201041 | JGI IMG/M metagenome (GOLD analysis project Ga0308156, IMG submission 201041) | Phyllosphere microbial communities from UC Gill Tract Community Farm, Albany, California, United States - DLSL A.R2 | ecosystem: Host-associated > Plants > Phyllosphere > Unclassified | place...
TATCCTTAGTCTGGTTCGTTATGTTGACAACATGGGCAGCGCTCAATTTCCGTAACGGTCATCTCGGCGATGCCCTCACAATCCCACTCTACCCGCACCGTCTCGCCTGCTGCTCCTTCAGCATGCAAGTATTTGCTGACCGGGCTTTCGGTCATGCCGGTGATCTCCTCCGTGGCGATAAGCCTGTCGCCGCAGTAGACCCGCGCGGTCGCTTTGGTGTTTACCATCCGCTCGTCACGAATCTGGTAAAGGCGTTTTACCGTCAGTTTTATGCTGCTCATTTCAGGCTCCTGGCCACGGAGAAAGCGCCGATCTAACCAATTATGTCCCTGATTAGCAATCGGCGTTGTAATGATGGATGCCCTGATGGTCGACCTCGGCACTCTCCGACATCGCCAGCAGCCACTCCTCCAGCCGCTCCAGCAGGTCCTGATCGCCCAGGCGCAGCTTACCGCGTAGTGCGCACTCCCAGATAATCAGCACTTTCCAGCCGCCCTCCTGCAGCTGGCGCACATAGCGCCGGTCACGTTCAACATTGCTGTTGATTTTTCCCGTCCAGAACTCGGTGCGCGTCGCCGGCATTTTAAACAGATAGCAGTGATGACGATGCCAGAAGCAGCCATGAACAAAGATAATCGCCTGCTGTTCTGTCAGAACGAAATCGGGCCGACCCGGCAGATTTTTATCCTGCACGCGAAAGCTGAACCCCCGGTCTTTCAGCAACAGCGCAATACGTTGCTCAATGGCCGTATCCTGAGCGCGAATGGCACGCATATTTTTGCTGCGTGTTTCGCTGGAGTGAACATCAGCCATAACCTCTCCTTTTTTGCTGGTTCAGTAACTTTAGTCTGCGCCACGAAAAGCGAAAGCCGCCGCAGGACGACTTCGGAGTATGCGCCGCAAAAACAGAACTTTCCGGGGAGCTGGCTCAGGGCACATCCCGGCAATTTCCTCACAGCGTCTGGAGTGATAGCATAGGCACCTTACTGTTAAGGAAAAACGCATGCATCCCGCCGCCCTCGCTGAACCACTCTCTGCTGCACTTCCATCTGCTGATACGTCTGAACTTTTTCAGCAGGTGCTGGCAATCTATTCGGTTCGTGATCTCACGGCCCGCCTGCAGCAGGCGGGATTCTCCTGCTGGACACCTGCCCTGCTGAACCGGATTCGACAGGGTAAAAGCGCCCTGCCGTCGCTGTGTGAGGCAGAGCTGTCGCTGTTGCAAAGTCTGCTGCCGACCCGACCGGCCCATTATGATAATCCTGAGTTTCGTTTTATCGATCTCTTTGCCGGGATTGGTGGCATCCGAAAAGGATTCGAGGCGATCGGCGGCAAATGCGTCTTTACGAGTGAATGGAATAAAGAGGCGGTTCGCACTTATAAAGCCAATCACTACAGCGATCCGCTGGAACATCACTTCAACACCGATATCCGTCAGGTCACGCAGCCGGAAGGTCTGACCAATGATGAAGAGATTTATCGCGCGATTGATGCCGCAATCCCCGATCATCAGGTGCTGCTGGCCGGTTTCCCCTGCCAGCCCTTTTCCCTGGCAGGCGTCAGCAAGAAAAATGCACTGGGACGCGCACACGGTTTTGAGTGTCAGGTTCAGGGCACGCTGTTTTTCGATGTCGCTCGTATTCTGGCTGCCAAGAAGCCGCCCTTCTTTGTGCTGGAGAATGTGAAAAACCTCAAGAGCCACGATAAGGGCCGCACCTTCGCCATTATCATGGAGACGCTGGATGAGCTGGGCTATGACGTGGCCGATGCCGATGCCGGAGCCGGCAGCCCGGATGCCAAAGTGATCGATGCGCGTCACTTCCTGCCGCAGCATCGCGAACGCATCGTGCTGGTGGGGATTCGCCGCGATCTGAAAAAGCAGGATTTCAGCCTGCGCGATATCCGCCGTTTCTACCCGGCACAGGTTCCCAGCCTGCAGAGCCTGTTGGAGGACGCACCAGACGACAAATATATTCTGTCGCCGGTGCTGTGGCGCTACCTCTACCAGTATGCGAAGAAACACAAAGCGAAAGGCAATGGCTTTGGCTTTGGCCTCAACGATCCGCGCAATCTTAACTGCTGCGTGCGGACGCTGTCGGCGCGTTACTACAAAGATGGCTCAGAGATTCTGATCGATCGCGGCTGGGACAGCGCGCTGGGTGAAGCGGAGTTTCAGGATGCGGATAACATGGCGCGTCGTCCGCGCCGTCTTTCTCCGCGCGAGTGCGCCCGCCTGATGGGCTTCGATGTGCCCGGTCGCGAGCCGTTCCGCATTCCGGTTTCGGACACCCAGGCCTATAAGCAGTTTGGTAACTCGGTGGTGGTGCCAGTGTTTGCGGCAGTCGCGCAGCTGCTGCTGCCACATATTCGTCAGCTGAAGTCGTAATCGTTCTGAAATAAAAAATCCGTCTTGCGACGGGTTTCAGGCTGATGAAGAACTTACATCTGACGATTCTCACAGCAACAAATAAGCTCAACTCGCAGGGAACACGGTCAGAAGAGGAAAGCGTCCCGCGCCATGGACAAAAACGCTGGGAGCGTTTTTGAACAACGCAAAGCGTTGGCCCGTTTACGGGCGCACCTCAGGGATGAGGTGCGTAATCGCGCGGGCCGGGCATGCCATGAATGGCGGCTTTTGCGTCTTTCCGATCTGACCGTGTTCCCTGAGCAGGCACAGTGTCATAGCGAAACGGTCCAGCCTTTCTTCAATGCAAAAACCCGTCTTGCGACGGGTTTCTGTTTTATTTCTTCTTCTTGCTCTGTTTCTTCAGCAGCAGACGAATCTGCTTCAACTCGCTCGCGCTTAATCCAGCGTCCTTCACGTCAGTGGCCGCCGATTCCTCAGCGCCCTCTTCAGTGATGTCCTGATTATCAATTGCCGGATGTTGATGCGTTTCCAGACTGGCCTGCAAACGCTGCACAATTTCCTGGCTCATTGAAATCTGGTTTTCCAGCGCCAGCTGTTTAATCGTTTCTTTCAGTTCAGGATCAATTTTAATCGTTAAATTAACAGTTTCGGTCATCGGCAGCTCCTTTTTTGTTATCGCTACACGCTACCGGATGACCGTTTCGATTAACATACTGTCATAAAAATTTAATATTCGGTTTTCAAAGGCGTGAAGTCCCGCAACACGCCCTCATCCATTCCCACCAGATTGCCCTGCAGCTCGGCATAAAGCTTCGCCATATAGCGCACCAGGAAATCAGCGTTATGCTCAGCCAGCATGCGGCCGGTTTCGGTATGCATGGTTTCAGGCAGACGCAGCAGCTTCTTCTGGAAATGGTCCAGCGTCCACTTAACATCATTCAGCTCGCGATCTTTACCCAGCGGGTCCTGACTGTCGAACAACGGGCGATTCAGCGCTCCGGCGGTGTAGAAGACCCGCGCCAGCCCGATAGCCCCCAGCGACTCCAGCCGGTCAGCATCCTGCACGATTTTAGCTTCCAGCGTCTGAGGCGGTATACCGGCACTGAAACTGTGGGTTTTAACGGCATGCATCACCGCTTCAATCTTCTCAGCAGGGAAATCGAGAAAGTCCTGCTGCAGAATGCGCTGAGTTTCCGTTGCGGCGTAGGTCGAGGCGAGGTGACGTTCCGGATGGTTCTTCGGAAGATTCACCACATCGTGAAAATAGCAGGCGGTCAGCACGACCAGCGGATCAGCCGGTGTGCTCTCCATAATGCGCTGTGCGCTCATCCAGACACGCCGCAGATGGGCGATATCGTGCGCGCCGTCGTCGTGGACCCAGTTCGCCTGAAACCAGCTTTCATAGCGAGATTGCCAGAGTGTGAGTGACATAATCTATCTCCCTGTAGTGATCGACAGCAGATTCGCTGTCGCGATCAGTGCGCGAACGGCAAGCCATCATAGCGACTGGCTAATGACACTTTTTTTACAGTGCTGTTGAAAAGAGCGGCGCTGCCAGCGTTTTCGGGCAGAAAAATGAGATCTGGATCATCTGTATAGCATCTCTGTTACACAATAACCGCAATTTTGGCGGTTTTCAGCCTTTACTCAGTGAATTTCTGCTAAGAAAATTAGTTTAACAGCTGTAATGTTTGGCAGGCCCATAAACGATTATATGGACCCTGCTGAACTTTTTTTTGTCACGCGATTAATTGTAAAACTGTGCGCAATGACAGGTGAGAAAGTCTGAAAAGGTTCCTATTTTTATCGTTATAACGTACTGTATCCGGGCTGTTCGTCGCGTTCAGCCCGTTGTGTAAAAAGCGTTGGTGCGCTTTTTGCATTTTGGTGGTTTTTGATACCGGACGTGACAATTTTAAAGTGACTGTCAGCCGACAAATTATTAAGCAAAATGATTTAAAGCTTTTATGCTAACTCTCAGATGTGAAGCAAATGGATTTTTACAGCAGTAACCGGGTTCTACTAATAAAAAGAGGTAATCAATGAAAGAACGGCCGATTCTTTTTTCCGAACAGCGTGTTCGTGCCCTGTTGGTTGGCCAGCAAACGCAAACCCGGCGCATTATGAAAACTCAGGCTTTCGGTCCGGGACAGGATCATCATGAAGGCGTACACGCCTTCGATGTGAGTGCTAACCATCTGCATGGCTACAAAATGATGTCGATGACCGACATCAGCTACCAATGCCCCTATGGCAAACCGGGTGACATACTCTGGGTGCGTGAAACCTGGCGTGGCCCGATGGTGCCAGAGAGCGATCTGGCCGAGTATGAACGTGACCCGACGCCGTTCCGCCTGCCGGAGTATTGCCAGTATCGTGCCGACAGCAATGAGCTGGGACAGCATGCGCTGAGCACGCCGGAGGCCGAAGAGTTTGGCTGGCAGACCGCCATCCATATGCCGCGCTGGGCCAGTCGCATCAACCTTGAAATTACCGGCGTCCGTGCAGAGAAGATTCAGGACATCAGTGAAGATGACATCAGGGCCGAGGGCGTTCAGACCGATTCGCACTTCCTGAATAACTTCTTCACCATGAATGCCAACTCTGAATCACCCAAAGAGGCGTATCGCAAAGCCTGGGAAAAACAGTACGGCGCGACCAGCTGGGAAGTGAATCCGTGGGTCTGGGTCATTGAATTTCAGCGCATCGAACGCAACTGATGCATCAGCCCTGCGCTTTGCGGGTTGAATCACAGACAACGGTTGCGCTAACGGGTTGAATAGACAGCCTTCAGCCCTGCAGTCAGATAGTTGATGCCAGCATTCGATGCTGGCATTTTTATGTCTGGCGCGTCAGGATAGCGAAATAGACCGGTTCTGTGCGGGAGTTGCGATGTTTAAATGGCCCTGGAAAACGCATGATGACATGCTGGCTGCGCTGCCGTGGCAGCAGGGTCTGGCTCAGCCGGTATTCAGCCCGCTCAGTGATGCCGAACAACAGGCGCTGGTTGAACTGGCGAAGCGCTTTCTGCAACAGAAAAAACTGGTTCCGCTGGAAGGCGCACAGCTGGATGAGCTGCGCAGCGTGCGCATCGCCCTGCTCTTCTGTTTGCCTGTCCTGAAGCTGGGTCTGGAGTGGCTGGACGGTTTTCACGATGTGCTCATCTATCCCGAGCCGTTCGAAGTTGACGATCACTGGCAGGATGAGCACGGACTGGTTCACAGCGCGCCCGCGGTTCACTCGGGCCAGAGCTGGACGCAGGGACCGGTGGTCCTCAACTGGCTCGATATTCAGGACTCTTTCGATCTCTCCGGCTTTAATCTGGTCATTCATGAAGTCGCACACAAGCTGGACGCGCGCGGCAGCTGTTATACCAGCGGCGTTCCGGTGATACCGCTGCGTGACGTTGCACAGTGGGAAAAGGATTTGCATGCTGCGATGGCGGAGATTGAGAGTGAGGTCGAACTGGTGGGCGAACAGGCGGCCACTATCGATCCCTACGCCGCCAGCGATCCGGCTGAATGCTTCGCTGTGCTCTCTGAATATTTCTTTACGGCCCCGGTTCTGCTGGCCGAACGCTTTCCCGCCATGTATCAGCATCTGCGACAGTTTTACCAGCAGGATCCGCTGACCCGAATTGCTGCTGAACCGGCTCAAACTGCTTAAATCACGATCGCTTTGCGTTAAAGCTAGCCAGTTGAATGATAATGTATTTTTTGCTGTTGACACCTTAGAGCGACGCCGTTAATATTCGCCTCGTTCAAACGATTCCTCTGTAGTTCAGTCGGTAGAACGGCGGACTGTTAATCCGTATGTCACTGGTTCGAGTCCAGTCAGAGGAGCCAGATTAGAAAAACCCGCTCAGGGAAACCTGAGCGGGTTTTTTGCTTTTCAGTGACTCCGATTTTGTCGCCCTGCCGGATGTCACCTTAACCATCCTGCCGTTGCACAAATCGCCCTGATCAATACGACGGCTTTAAATGAAAAAACCAGCAGGGCAATCCAGGCACCAGCTGGCTCAAACTTCCGGCGACACCTGTTTTATAATTATCGCGGATGATATGGTGCCTTCGCTCACTGCCGACTTCGTACTGCTGTCCGCGCAGCCAATCACCCGACTCGCAGCAGAAGTATAACCATCTGAAATATGTAAAAACCACCATTAAGGGTGGCATTTCACCATTTACATCTTTAATTTCCAAAAATTCATACCATTAATAAGCCAGTATTGCTCTTTATCTGGTACTAACAAGCCAAAATCACTATTTGCCTGGGCGTTCCAATCAGAAGGTACGGACGCTTCGTGACTTCTATCCCAATCAGTATGGCGATATATTTTCTTGTCAAAATTAATATAAAACTTAGGCAGCCGCATTCTCCAGCTATCCCATTCAACTGATACTGGGTCTGTTAATGTAGATAGAAATTGCTCAACATAATCATAAAAGCTGACAAGTTGCCTTTCATTTCTACCCGATATGAAGAATGATCTCATCCACTCAACTGTATAAGTAGCAACATCATTTCTGATTATGTAGTCTTTATAGCTATCCTTAGTTAATACAGAAACTCCATTTCTGAATGAACTTACTGCCTCGTCATAAAGAGACTTTTTCATCCATCCTTTAGCTATATACGCCTTATATTCCGGCTTAACATCTATGCAGAAGTTGTCTTTATTATCAACCAGAAAATGATGAACCCCATCCACAACAAAGATAGCTATATCTTTATCGCCATTAAAAATGGCATCGAGTAAATTCTGATACTCATTTGTTAAATTCATTCAGAAATTCCTCTTTTGTTAATACGCGAGCTTTTGATGAGTTCTGCTCTATCAGCCTATCCCACACCTTAGGTAGTTCAAGAGAAACACTTGGTTGACCTTTTGTAGGAGCGGCAACCTTATGAGCGTCAGGATCTTTCGGTACCCCAGCTGGAATAGAAGATCGAGGTGACCAGCCAGCTACCTTAGGCCCGCCAGAAGATAGTGGCCGAGATGCTGGATGCAGTGATTACACAGGCGCAGCAGCTGGAGACAGGCAGCTAACAGACAGTTTTTTAGCGCGGGTTGAAGAGGTGGAACACCGACAACCCGCTAATCATAAGTAATTATACGAGCTTATTAACATGGCTAGAGCAGATTTTACGTCATAACCCGTCGCACCCCAAACACGTAAAAGTGTGATAGATTACCGCACCAACGGCGGCAGGCCGTGACCTGCCCCCAGGATTAGATACAAGGCTCAGTTAGTAATGTCGGATCCTTCATTCTCAGAATTACTCTTTCTCCAGCTCGCTGCAAATTCAGACGGCGTCTGATAACTCAGCGTGGAGTGCGGGCGACATTCGTTATAATCCTGACGCCATTCGCTGATGGTTTTCCTGGCATGATTGACGTCGCTGAACCAGTGTTCATTCAGGCATTCATCGCAAAAGCGTCCGTTAAAACTCTCAATAAATCCTTTCTGTGTCGGCTTGCGGGGCTGGATAAGTCGCAGCTCAACTCCATGCTCAAAGGCCCACTGATCGAGCGCGCGGCAGGTGAACTCCGGGCCCTGATCGGTTCTTATCGTAGCCGGATAACCGCGCAACAGCGCAATGCTCTCCAGAATACGCGTGACCTGCACGCCTGAAATCCCGAAGGCAAAAGTGACCGTCAGGCATTCCTTTGTCAAGTCATCAACGCAGGTAAGGCACTTGATCCTGCGACCAGCAGCCAGCGCATCCATGACGAAATCCATCGACCCGGTCATGTAGGGCGCCGCCGTGCGGAGCAGCTGCAGACGTTCTGTTGCAAGCCCTTTACGACGACGTCTGCGTTTAACGCCCAGCCCGTTCAGATGATAAAGGCGGTACACGCGCTTGTGATTAACCAGAAGCCCTTCACGGCGCAGTGACTGCCATATGCGGCGGTAGCCAAAACGCCTGCGCTCCAGTGCCAGTTCAGTAATGCGCCCTGATAAATGGGCATCAGCCGCCGGACGCTGAGCGTCATAGCGGCAGGTTGACAGGGACCAACCTGTGAGTCTGCAGGCACGACGTTGCGACAGACCTGTCACATCACACATCAACACCACGACTTCGCGCTACTGGTCTGTCGTCAGTACTTTTGGCCCAGAGCCACCTGAAGTGTCCCCTCATCCAGCATGGCTTCGGCAGGCAGCTTTTTGAGTCTGGTGTTCTCTTTCTCAGGCCACTTCAGGCGCTTAACCTCGGGCACATCCATACCACCATACTTCTTACGCCAGGTATAAAACGTGGCGTAAGAAGTATGGCGTGCTTACGGAAGAGCTCACGGGCAGAAACTCCGGCTTCAGCCTCGCGGAGAATACTGATGATCTGTTCGTCAGAAAAACGCTTCTTCATGGGGATGTCCTCATGTGGCTTATGAAGACATTACTAACAATGGTGTGTACTAATCAACGTGGAGCAGGTCATGCGGACTGGGTATAACAGAACGGCGAACTGGTGATTGGTGGCGACTGGCTCACCGAGTCCGGCATCAGTGACGCCGAACAACTGGACTTAACCGCTTCACCCGGTTTGATCCGGTTGCAGTGGCGAGAAGATGGCGCCTTCAGAGTATAAAGCAGAGGCCCGGCAAGATGGCCGGACCTCTTGTCTTAACTTTTTTTTTGATAACGTTCATCTTGTTGAATAAGGGGTTCCATTTCCTCTTCCCACATACTTTTCTGATAGGACTGCCATTCCGTTGCTTCTGTTCGATTATGGATGCAATTTCTAATTTTTTTTATGGCTAAATTAAAATCAGCACTACTCAGTTCAGTAAAACTAATCTGATCAAGTACTAAGACCTCCATTATTTTTTCATGGATATCTGGGCAGTCACTCTGCAATGCCTCATCGAACAGCGCCTCTAATGCATTAGAAGCTTGCCTATTCAAAGTAACATGCAAATCTTTCCCCTCTGGATAACCGATAAAAAAAGTTGCTCCCATAACACTTACCTCATGATGATGATTTTTTCCTGTTGTGATTTAGGCAATGTCTTGATGTAGTCAGTAAATATTTTCTGATTACCTGGCGACAATACGCTGAAGTCAACAGGAACAATGTCGGCTTTGTTTAAGTGATCCAATATTTGTTGCTTGCCATCTGGTAACTTTTCAGGTGCTTTTGAAACGGTCATGTTCTTCTCAAAAAACTTATTGATCCCATCAACTTCTTTCTGAGACAAGTTCTTTGTTGTATACATCAAATCAACCGTTTTACCTGCGTTAGAGCCACTGCTTATAATAAAATCAGGTGTTTTCCCACCAGTATCAGGCGCTCTTTCTAGTGTCCCTAACACATCTTCAAGCCTTGCAGCTGCCGCAGCTTCTGCGGGATTTAACTTCCCATTACCAGTGACATCTGGCGTGTTTAAACGCTGCTGCCCTTCTAAAGGAGTCGAATTTATTTTTACCTCATAAATCCCATCTGCATTCTTAACAAGTGAACTTGCTGCCCCTGAAGCCGAAGCTTTATTATTGAGCTCTACATCCTTCCCGAACTGCTTCGCCAGTGCACCAGACGCGATTACAGCACTCACTCCACTCGCGATGTACATGGAACCAACATAGGATCCTGCTCTCGCTTTGGCCTCATCCTCCGTGTACCCAAACGACATGAATGCCTGAGTGTACCCTTCCAGAATATTGAATACTTCCTTCGCATTCGGATCTGTAGAGTTCAGCAAGTTCACTATCTGCTGATAACCCGCCTGAGCCTCTTTCGGATTCTGGTAAGTCTGGTTGAAGTAGGTATCTTGCGCGGCCTTCGCTTTTGCTCTTTCTGCCTGACAGCCAGCGCCTGTGCCATTACAGGCCGCATAAACAGTCAAATCGCTTTCCAGATCCTTACGATTTAACCTCTCCTTATCTTTCTGCTCTTCTGGCGTCAGGTTCTGTTTGTTGTTGAGATATGTCTGGCGGCTCTTCTCCGTGCTGCTCAGATAGTTATTCTCAACCTCAGTTCTACCCGCAGATGCCCCACTACTCACCCCGGCGCTGCCATCAACTGCACCGCCCGCTGCTGCGCCTGCCAGCGTTACAATATTGGCAATCAGCATCTTGTCATCGGCTGACAGTTCCGATACTTCTTTACCGTACAGCAGGTGACTGAGCGCGTCGTTATAGCTGAGCATCCCTGCAGTCAGTCCGCCCGCCGCGCCGCCAATGGCGCTGCCCCCCTGCGCTTTAGCAATCAGCCCTGATGCCAGCGTGTGCAGCAGCACGCGCATAGGCTCGTTACCCTGCGACACCTGCTTGACCATCTGCGCCAGCAATGGCGCTGCACCCGCCGCCACCGCGCCGCTGACGTTACCGCCAGCCAGACCGGCAAACAGCCCGCTGATAGCCTGTGCCGCAATCTGCAGGTCCGACCCGATACCGTACTTCTCCTCAACATTCTGATCGATTTTATCGAGTGCTTTTTTCTGATCCGCCTCTGAAAGCTTATTGAATGCAGCATCATTTTTAAGTTTGTTTCTCTCCTGCTCCTTCTCCTGCTTCTTCAACGCATCAAAGGTCTGCTGAATCGCCTGCTGCCCGAGTACGGCCATCTCACGCTGGATGGCAAGGCTACCTTCTGCTTTTTGCACATCAAACTTATCTTTCAGCGCATTCTCCGCCGCGGCGGTGTCACGGCTGATTTGGGACACATCCTGCTTCTGCGCATCAGGATTGCGGATCTCAATCGTTCCCGGCGAGATAGCGCTGTAGGTGGTAGAACTTGCCCGGTCTTTCGTCTGCTGCAGCGTGCCCATAGGCAGCGAGTTGCCGCCGGACGGCTGGGGCTGCCCGGATTTCGATATATTGTTGATGAAGCTGTCAGACGCTGGCTTGGTGGTTTTACCCATACTGCCGCTGACAGCTGCACTGAAGCCACTGCCGCCCGCATTGGCGTGGTTTTCAATATCCGTCCAGCCCAGCGTCCCGGTGCTGAGGTGATTTTTGTCCGGCGTCGCGGATGAGGCGATGATCGCGCCATCAAGCTGGGTATGGGTGCCGACGTAAATGTTGTAGCCGCCATCACCCGCGCTGATCCCGCTCTGCTGCTGTACAGAATCAAAATCCTTGTAAATTTTGCTGCCGCTCATGCTGGCACTGCCCTGCACCGGTACGCCCGCACAGATAGGCGGTATGCAGATACTGGCGCTGAAGCCGGATGAACTCTGATGGCTGTCGTAGCTAGCGCGGTCCTGCTGGCTGGCAATTTCCAGGTTGCGGCCCGCATTGAGGTCAACGTGATTACCGTTGAGGTTTGCTCCGTTCAGCCTGACGTCCTGACCCGCTTTGACCGTCAGATCACCCGCTGCGGACACCTCGCTATTGTGGTGAGTAATGCTGTTGCCGTTACCGTTTGCACTGTTCTGGCTGGCGGCCAGCTCAAGGGAGAAGCCGTTCTGGCTGCCGCCGAGGCCGAAGCCAACACCGACGCCGTATTTGCTGCCACCGCTGCTTGATTGCTGGTTACTGGTGTCCACGGCACTGTTCAGGGCGATATCGCGACCCGCATTCAACGAGACGTTATCGCCGCTGATTTTTACGCCTTCGCCTGTGATGTCCTGCTTAGCCGTGACTGCTACGTCGCCGTCCGCCTTAAGCACGCTGCCGCTCTGCTGCGTGCTTTTCTGTTCCATGGACTGATGGCTGCTACCCACAGTGGCGCTCACCGTGACTTTGACGGCTGCGGTGTTCTGGTTGTAAGCCGACAGCGCAGTCATGGCCGCCTGCGCGGCATAAATGGCCTGCAGACGCGGATCGTCACTTTGTTTGTGCGACTGAGCCACCTTGTCCGCCGCCTGCGCCATGCTCACACCGTAGCCGGAGACCTGCGCGGTGATGCCATACTGTGAGGATTTGCTGCTGCTGCTGGCGTCGTGCGTATCTTTCGCAGGGTCGAGGTGGATGTTCTCACCGTTGACGCTCAGCGAATTGCCTGCATAAACGTCAGCCCCCTGCAGGTTTACATCTTTGCCTGCATTAATCGAAACGTTACCCAGCGTACTGACGATACCGCTGCGCACTGTGTTCTGCTGCGTGCCCGTGCTGGCGTTTTTCCAGCTGTTATGCCCCACGCCAACCGTTCCGCTGTAACCATCGCCGCCCAGATCGCCTATAACGTGGTCAGACCCGGAGGCCGATGCCTGTTGGCGGTCTTCGCCTGCTACGACGCTGATCTTACCCTGCTCCGCATTAAGCGAGACGCCGGTGGTGCCGGTCAGGGTTGAACCGGTGATGGCGATGTCACCTTTATGGCTGGTGATGTCAACACTGCCGGCGGTTATCGCTGATGTGTGTTGCGCAAGCATGCTGCTGTCACCGCTCATCTGGTTCTTTTTCGAGCCGTAATTAGTCCCTGCCGAACCATTGTTCGGCGACCCGCCGCCGCTACGTGCCAGCGCACCAAGTGAGGCTGATGTTGTTGCCGACCAGCTCTTGCTGCTACTGCTGCTGGCAGCCTTCTGGTTGTCAGCGGCTGTGGTGATGTCAATATTACGCGTAGCGTCCAGCGAGGCTCTGGCACCAGCGTTCAGGCTGCTGCCTTCCACCAGAATGTTGCCGGTGTGGGTATCTGAATCGCCGCGGGCCTTCAGTAGCAGATTTCCGGTGGTATTGAGCGTGCTGCCGCTCTGATAGATACTCTCGCTGTTCTGGCTGACTTTGCTGCCTGAACGGCCATAGGTCAGGCCCGGCCCCGGTGAATCCATCGAACTGGCGCCCAACTCATTGCCAGTCTGCTTGATCTGCTCATACACCGAACTGTTGTTGTTCATGATGTCACGCAGATTGCGTATTGTGTCCAGCGGTGTGATGTTGAGGCTCAACCCGAAACCGCTGCTTTTTGACTTCTGTTTCGCCGTCTCGCGAACCTGGTCCTGACCCGCTACGATAGCGATATTTTTCGCCGTCACGCTGATCTCGCCGTTCTGGCCGCCCGCAATAACGTCGCTTCCCTTGATCAGCGCGTTGTTACCTGCCGTCATGCTGACCACACCATTGCCTGCACCCACCAGGCTTCGCGCATCGCTCTGCGTGACCTTGTCGCCGTTACGTTCACTTTTAGCAGATTGCTTACCGTAGCTGAGTCCCAGACCACCGCCCATCAGGCCACTTTTCTTCACTTCTTTCATGCTGTAGGTGGATTGAGTATTAGTGGCGGTGACAATCTTCAGGTCATTGCCTGCACTCAGTGCGACGCCTTTATCACTGGCGACAGAGGATCCCTGAACAGTCAGGTTGTTTCCGGCAATGACAGACACGCTGTTGCCGCTCAGTTGTGAGGCTTTTTCACGGGTGTCGCTGTTTTCCTGAACGGTGTGCGTAGTGGTCTTTTTCAGAAAACCTTTCTTAGTTTTGGTCTCTTCGCGGTAGGCATAATCACTCTCCGTCGCAGTGGTGATATTGACGTCGCGTCCTGCCTGCAGCGCCAGATCCTTATTGGCTATGACTGTTGCGGCCTGGCTGGTGATGTCATTACCCGCCACCAGCCTGGTACTCCCACCGCTAGCAATTTCAGTGCCCTGCTGGCGTACCGACTCATTAATCTCAATCTTCTTGCCGGATTTGTAGCTATTGCCAGAACCGGTTTCAGCCGCCAGCAGATTGACGTCACGCCCTGCCCGTAAGATGACGTCTTTGTCTGCGGCAATGCCTGCCGCCTGGCTATTAATATCGCGTCCGGCCTGGAGTGCTAAATCGCCGCCGCTGGTCAGCGTCGTGCGATCCAGACCCGTTGAATGGGTTTCACGTTTGCCCTTCACCTCATTCTGGCTGGTCGTCGCACTGTTGAGATTCAAATCGTTACCGGCTGCCAGCGCCGCGTTTTTACCGGCGTTGATGCTGCTGGCGGTAACGGTCAGATCGTGACCCGCCTGCATCGCCATGTTGCCGCCTGCGACGATCTGGCTGCCGACCGTGTTGACCGTGGTTGTGCTGGTCGCATCAACCTTTTGCCAGCGGCTTCCGAAACCGGACTGCGCGCTGCCAGTGACGTTCTGATTACCGGTGATGGCAATATCATTCCAGGCGTTCAGCAGCAGATCGCCACCCGCGTTGAGGTTAGCGCCGGTGACAGCAATATTGTTGCCCGCCTTGAGGCTAAGAGAATCCAGTGACGTGATGCTCGCCGTTGGCCCGCTCAGGGTCTCGGTATAGGATTTCTTCGCACCCTTACCGTTGTCTGCATCCAGATGCCAGAGCTGCGACGTGGTCAGGTTGTTGATGTCACCGTTAACACTCTCCAGTGCCACCTTTTTACCGCTGATAGTCGAGCTGACGTTGTTGATATCGTTCAACGCGCTAAGTTGCAGATCGCCACCCGCATGGAGCAGACCGGCGTTGAGGTTACTGAGCGTGTTCTGGCTGTCGATGGTCAGATCGTTTTTGGCCATAACGCTACTACCCGTGTTGGTGATGTTCCCGCCGTTCAGCGTTACGTTGTTCCCCGCAATCACGCTGCCATCGCGCATTTCCACATCTTTTGTCGACAGATAGAGCTTCGGCACCATCACCGTTTCACCGTTGATCGTGGTGGCTTCCCACCAGACCATGCTCTTGTCTAAAGAGGCGAGTTGGTCAGCAGAGAGTGAAACACCGAACTGCAAGCCCAGCGACTGCTGCGCCGCTGCCGCGTTGTCCATCAGATAGCGCATCTGGGCGAGATCGGATCCCAGGCCATTGATGTAGCGGTTGCCGGTCTGGTTCAGTACCGCATTGCTGACGTAACGGGTATCAAATGCCGCATCGCCGAGAAAACGATAATCATAATCGGGCTTCAGGTTCAGCCGACTCAGCATGTAAGAGGAGCCGAGGAATGCATTCTCGTCAGTGTACTGAGGGCGGGTTTCCTGTAATGGCGTGGTAGCAGGCTGTTTGCCGAGTTTTGCGTTCAGCTCGCCGAACAGGCTCTGATCCAGCTGGCCCAGGCCGTTGAGTTTGGGGTTAACGGTGATCAGATAGCGGCTATTGGTGTTCGACGCGACAAAGTAGCCGTTCTGACCAGAAGGTAACGGATAGGCGCTGATATCAACCTCAGCGGCCTTGTAGTTATGCAGAGACGCCAGCCCCTGAGCAGCGCTTGTCAGGTTGATGGCTTTACCCAGTGCCGCGTTGTTTTTACCCGCCGCAGCATATTGCGTCAGCGGTGCGCTGCCTTGTGAAGCACTCTCCAGCGCCCCTGCGCCATTGATCTGTTGCAGCGCATTCTGGAGCTGATCGCGCCATTGCGGCGTATTGATTGCGGCTTTGTCGGCAGTGGCCAGTTGCTGATGAGACTGCGCGCCAGCGGTGCCTGCAGCGGTTAAGCCGCGTAAAGCGGGGGCAGAAAGCGTATTACCACTCCAGCCGGCATTCGCAGTGGTGCTGGTATTACTGATATCGCCGCTGAAGTTAGCGGAGACATTGCCGCCGGCCTGGATAACCGACCGGTATAACTCTCCAGGGGTAAAACTCGTCCCTTGATCTGAAAGTGTATATGTTATTGATTTTACTTTAGGCTTATTGCGAGAGCCGGTAGTAGCATAAGTCTGTTGATAACCGTTTTCACTAGTACTTGTATATAGATGTGCGTAATCAAACAGTATCCCTTCATACTTATAATTAAAATAAGTATTTTGTGTCCCAGCCTGCCAGGATTGGTTGTTCAATTGATTTCCGGAGAGAGAGATATCCCTCTGCGCCAGAACATTACTGGCCTGATTATCAAACGAACCTGCCCTTATATTAATATCACGTCCTGCGGCTATGCGAGCTGCACCACCATTACTGGTGACGTTTATAGTAGTGCTAGATAATGAAAAATTCTTACTCGCGGCTTCTTTTGTTGGTACGTAGTAATAAGCTGTTGAAGTTTTACAACCTTGCCCATTTTTACCCCATGAATCACATGTTTTCCTTGAGTTTACGAATACCCCGTATTCCTCTGGTTTAAATTCAGAGATTGGAACCTTTATCAGGTCTACGCCTAAGCCCGTCTGGTTTGAAGCGCTATGCGTTTCAGAAACACTCAACCCATCCCTTGTATTCAGCAAATGCCCCGTATTAATCGTGATATCGCCGCCCTGCGACTCAATGGTGCCAGAGGTATTAATTACTTCGCCGTTGGCATTCCCTGCGGCATCGCCCTGAAGCCACATACTGCCGCCTGCCAGAATATCGGCACGCTGGTTACGAATACTGTTGGCAAACAGAGAGAGATTACCGGCTGCGTAGAGCAGCGCGGTGTTAACGATGCTGCCCGGTGCGCTGAGGGTCAGATTGCCCAACGTACCCGTGAAACCGTCCAGGGTGATATCGCTGCGGCTGGCTAAGCTGATATTCCCGCCGCCCTGCAGACTGCCATTACCGTTCATGGCGATACGATTGCCACTTAACGCACTGTCACCTGTTCCCGTTGTGAGCTGACCATTATTGGTGAGATCGCCGCCTGCACTCAGCGTCAGCGCGCCGCCCTGCATCGTGCCCTGGTTATCTATGGCGCCATTACTGCTGACGGTAAGTCGCCCGCCCGCCGCCAGAATATCGCGACCGGTAAAGCCATTAGCGATTTCCAGCGTGGCGTTACCCAGCGCCACAACCTGACCGCTCTGGTCAAAGCCGTTACTGTGAACCCGCAGGTCGCCGCCGCTGAACAGGCGACCGCTGCTTTGCTGACCAACCTGAGCGGCCATCACGCTTAGCTGGTTGTTACCCAGCAGCGTGCCGCTGTTGTTTACCTGCTGATAATTAACCTCAAGGTTGCCGCCCTGGGCTGTGCCCTGGTTGCTGAAGCCATTGCCGGTCAGCGTACCCTGGCCGTCGGCCAGCAGCGTACCGTTGTTGCTGGCGTTGGTCGCATTAAGAATCAGCTGCGACGCCTGTAACCAGCCGTTGTTATTCAGCTGCGGCGTATTGAGAGTTTGCGCGCCACCCGACAGCCACCGCCCTTCATTTTGCGTTAAGCCGGTTATCGTCGCGACACCGTTGCCATTGCCCTGAATCAGGCCATAGTTGAACAGTTCTGGCCCGGTCAGCGTCAGAGCGTTTTGCGTGATCATGGCGCCGTTGCCGCCGTTGGTAATGCGTCCACCAGCATTAACCAGCAGGCTATTATCACCCTGTAAACGTCCGTTGTTATCCACCGCGCCCGTGGTGATCTGCAGGTTACCGCCCTGTACGCGTCCGGCATTATTGAGCGAGGATGACTGAAGCGTCAGCCTGCCCGCGCTGAGCAGCGTTTTATCCTGCTGCTGGGTCAGTGCACCATTAAGGTCAACCGACAGCGAATCAACACCGGTCACGGCGCCATTATTGTTTAGCGTGTCGCCCTGTAGCGTCAGGTTTCTGGCAATCCATTCACCCTGATTGGTCAGTGTCAGTGCCTGCAGTGCCGCAGTGCCATTCGCTGAAATCTTGCTGCCCGCGCCCGCATCAAGGCGATCCGCCAGAATCAATTGCAGCGCATCTGCACTCTGGATCGCGCCATTATTGGTCAGCTGTCGGGCATTGAGCAGGATCTGCTGACCCTGCCAGCTGCCGTTATTCACAACGTCATCACCGTTGATGTTCAGCGTGCCCTGGGTCAGCAGCGATCCGCCCTGATTATTAATCAGCTGACGTGATGGCGCGGCCAGCGCCGTGAGCAGCATTCGCCCGGCCATCTGTGGCATTGCTGCAAACGTTAATGCCTGCAGACCGATCAGGCTGCCCTGATTCATGACGCTGGCCGGGGTAATGGTCAGGGTTTTACCCTGCACCGATCCGCTGTTATTCAGCGCAGCGCCGTTCAGCGTCATCGCCCCTTCACTGAGCAGTGAGCCGCTGTTGTTCAGTGTATTAGCCACGATCTGCGCACTATCCTGGCTCATCAGAGAGCCGGTGTTATGCAGCTCATTGCTGACGCTGACGTTCAGGTCTTTGCTGCCCAGCAGCGATCCCTGATGCAGCCAGGTGTCCGCGTTAACCGTCGTCTGCTCGCCCTGCAGCACACCCTGGGTGTTGAGCTGGCCCGCATTGAGCGTCAGTGTTCCTCCGCTCAGCGTTTTGCCGCCGGCAGATTGCGTGATGTTATCGGCCTGAGCAGCCAACGCCGAGCTGCCCTGTAACAGACCGTCGTTGTTCAGGCTGGTGCTCTGCAACCCCAGCTGGTTCGCCATTATTTTGCCGCTGTTGCGCAGCGTAGTGGCATTCAGGTCGCTATTGCCCTGACTGACCAGCGTGCCGCTGTTGATCAGATCGCTGGCGATGTCTGCGCGCAAGCCGCTGATGCCATTGATGCTGCCGCGGTTATCGAGAGAATCCAGCGTGAGGTCGAGTTGCTGACCCTGCCAGCTGCCATCATTGGTCGCGCTGCCACCCTTAACGCTCAGCCGATCGCCGCTCAGCAGTTGCCCATTGTTGTGGTTGAGTGTCTGCGCAAACCCAAGATCCACCAGCGTGTCGCCCTGCAGCAGCCCGCTGTTTTCCAGCGTGTTGCCGCTGGCGCTGAGTTGCCCGGCTGCGATCTGGCCACTATTCGTGAGGGTTTGCGCATGCAGATCGGCCTGATGGCCGGTCACGATCTGACCCGTTCCGCTATTATTCAGCGTATCGGCAATCTGAAGATTGAGGTCATCGCTCAGCAGACGTCCGCTGTTGTTGAGACGGTTACCGTTGACCGTCAGCGCACCGTTGACCTGCAGCAACCCGTCGTTATCCAGCTGATCTGACGTCAGCGTCAGCGGACTCCCGGCGATTAACTGGCCATCATGGAGGTTGTGGATCTGCTGATGATCGAGCGTTAAGGTGCTGTTGCCCTGCAGCAGACCCGCGTTACTGAGTACTGGTGCATGCAGGCTGAGGTTATCCGCCGCCAGGGTGCCCTGATTATCAATCTCCGCTGCCTGCAGATTCATCTGCTGCTGGCTGAGCAGACTTCCGCTGTTCGTCAGCGCACCGTTAATCACAGCGTTTAAGGCTTTGCCGACGCGAACTGTGCCGCCGTTCTGCAATGTCCCGGCGTTTAACGTCATCTCACCGGCCTGCATGGCACCGTGGTTATTCAGTGAAGTGAAGTCCGCCTTCAGCGTACCGTCACTCAGCAACTGGCCGCCCTGCTGATTGTCCATCTGGTTGCCTTCCAGCGTAATCTGCTGATTACCCTGAATCAGGCCACTGTTAATCATGTCACCACGCAGCATCAGCGCCTGGGCAATCAGCCAGCCACTGTTATCGGTGTGGTTCGCTTTCAGCGCGATGCCCTGCTGTCCCAGAATTTTGCCGCTATTGTCCAGGGTGCCGCTTTGCAGATCGGCATCGGCTTCGCTCAGGGCATTGCCGCTGTTCTGCCAGCGGTCAGCCTTCACTGTCAGCTGTTTACCCTGCATCAGTCCGCTGTTGTACAGCGTCTGCTGTTGCACATTCAGCTGGCCCGCGCTGAGCAGCGTGCCGCTGTTGGTTAACGCGCTGCCCTGCATCGATAATGCCTTGTCGCCCTGGATCGTCCCGCTGTTAGTCACCTGGCTGACATCACTGTTCAGCGTTCCGGCAGCCATCGTTCCCTGATTGATTAGCGCATCACCCTGCAACCGGAGCTGATCATCAGCCAGCAATTTACCGCCCTGCTGATTATGTAAATTTTTGAGGGTGGTGTTCAGGCTGGCAGCGTTGATCTCTCCGCTGTTATTCAGCTGTTCGCCAGAGACCGTCAGTGTTTTGCCGCTGGTGATCAATCCGCTGTTATTAAGCTGGGGCAACGCGAGCCCAAAATCGTTATCGGAGCTGATCGTACCCGCAGCCAGGTTATCCAGTTGCGCGGTATTGAAGGAGAGCAGCGTATTGCCCTGAACCAGGCCGCCATTAGTGATTTGACCGGCGGTCAGGGTCAGATTGGGTGCGATTAATGACCCGGCGTTACGTAGCTGGGCGCTGTTCATAATCAGGGCGTTCTGACTGCTGATGGCTCCCTGATTTTCCAGCCAGTTACGCGCGGTCAGTTGCGCGTTACCCCCGGCGGAGAGCGAGCCGTTTTGTTGCAGCGTATCGCTGTTAATCACGACATCGCCATTACTCACCATCGCGCCGCTGTTATTCAGGATCGGGGCATCGATTTGCAGACGCTGGCCGATCAGTTTGCCACTGTTATTCAGCGAGCCGCTTTGGATGTTCAGGTCGCCGCCACTGATTTCATCGCGGTTATTCAGCAGTCCACTGACAACTACCGTATTTTTACCCTGTGCCAGCAGCTTACCGTTCTGTTGCAGGGTGTTAGTGCGAACCTGCACATCACCATTACTGGCCAGGCTGCCACTGTTAGTGATCTGCGCAGCCTGGATATCGAGTGTTTTTGCTGCGGCGAGTTGCCCGGCATTGTCCAGCTGAGATGTGGCAGAGAGCTGCAGCGCGTCTACCGCACTACCGCTGCTGCTGTTATCAACACTCAGGCTGCCGCTGTTGAGACGTACATTCTGGCCCGCTTTTACGCTGCTGCCTTTGAGCGTGATACTGCCCTGACTGTTGAGATCCAGCGAGGCGTCGCTGCCCAGCGAGGCTCCATTTAAGGCGATATCCTGCTGCGCGGTCAGCGCGACGTTGCCGCCGGCTTTATGTTCTCCCTGCAGGGCGATGCTGCTGCCTTTTGCATTCAGCGTGCCGCTGGTCAGGCTGTTGTTGATGCTTAACCGACCCTGAGCATCCAGGACCATATCGCCCTGGCGGGCATTGAGATTACCGAGATTGACGCCCACGCCATTTTCGCTGGAGACCAGATGGATGCGGTTTGCGTACATGCCGCCCAGCGCGCCGGTATCCACGGCGACCGATGGCGCAGCCCCCGCGCCCGCAATGGGTGTCACGCTGCCATCAGCACCGACCCGGTTTGCGCCCAGCGTCACATTGAGATCTTTGGCATGAATGCCCGCGTTGATTTCTGTTGCGCGCGCGATGATCGAGACCGCATCAGCCTGGCTGCCATCCAGCCCTTTACCCTCAATGCTGATAGCACCTTTCGTCACTTCCAGCGATTGCAGATTGCCCTGTGCATCCAGCTGCGGCTTACCGGTAGTCAGCGTAACGTTGGGCGTATTGATAAAACCGCAGCCGTTACAGGTAATGCCATAGGGGTTGGCGACCATAACGTTTGCCGCTTTACCCGCCACTTCGGTGTAGCCCTGAAGCTGGGAACGATTGGCCCCGACCACCTCGTTGATGATCGCCCGGGCTTCCTGCCCCGCTTTCAGATTCGGGTTGTTCTGGACGAGTCCACCCAGCTGTGTCTGCGTCAACCGGCCAGTTGCGTTATTCAGGATCAGCCCTTCCTGGCCGACGTTGTAATTCTGATACTGGTTGTGTGACAGGCCTGACGCATTCGGCGTCGCGATGTTGATGACCGGCACGCCATTCCCGGCAGCATCGACCTGAGTACCCTGTGTTGCAGGCGTTATCGCAGCCGAAAAGGCGGGCAGCAGGGGCTGAAAAGCGATCATCGAGCAGATGAGATAGCTCAGGAGACGACGCGGCAGTGAAAGCGCTAATTGATCATCCATAATCGGGGCCTTTTTTTAGAAAACGAGTCCAATACGCGCATAAACGCTGAGGCGATCAGGCGCAAGGTAATCGGGATAGCTGACGGGGATGCCCAGCGACAGCTGAGTAGAGACGTGGGCGTTTCGGGTGCCAAGCCCCAGCGAACTGCCCCACAGCGTGCCAGCTGCATAGCGATCCTGTTTGTCGCTCTGCAGCCACCCCCCATCCAGTGCCAGCGTGGTACTGACCTCGCCAATGGCGGGCAGGGTAAACAGCGTGTAATTGAGTTCGTTGCGCAGGTAGCCGCCAACATCGCCGGACAGGTACTGTTCTTTGTAACCGCGAACCGAGCTCTCTCCACCAATCGTCAGGCGTTCGCTGCCATACAGACGATCGGGCGACCACTGGGCGTAAAAGCTGCTGAGCCACCACATTTTCTGAGTCACCGGCCGCTGATAGCTGCTGCTGACGCTCCATTTGCGGAATTCAGCTTTAGGTAAATCGTCGCTTTTACCGCTGTCGCTTTCGGCATCGAACCACGGCATCCCACGGCTCAGCATCGGGTTGATCGTGGCAACCCCGCCTGCGACTTTTTGCGTATGGTTAAAGCCGATCTGCAGGCTGGTCATTTTGCGGCTGCTGCTTTGCAGCAGCGTCTGGTTCAGCCAGTTATGGCTGACGTAATGGTTCAGACCCGCCTGAATGCCGGTTTTGATATCCCCGTTGCGGAACAGCACCCATGAGCCGCTGAGGCGGTTAGAGATGTTATCGCCGTTGCTATACCAGTCGAAATTATTGGCGTTAAAGCGGCTGTGATAGTTGCTCCAGCTATAGCTGTAATCCAGCAGCCCATAGCCATAAGGCACGCTGACGCCCGCCTGGAAATTTTGCGCGTCACGCCAGTCGCTGAATGCGCTGCTGCGACCACCGCTGACAAACCAGCGATCGGCAATACCCAGCAGGTCGTTACCCACCAGCGAGGCGGAAAGCTGACCGATGCCTGTACTTCGCTGACCGCTGTTGTCCATATTCAGCCCCAGCGTCAGAGGAAATTCAGGTTTACTGGTCAGATTGACAATGGAATAACCGGGCTTAGCCGATGGGATGATTTCAATCTGAACCGGTGTGGTGCGAAGCCGGTTTATCTGCTCCATACCCTGCTCAATGTCGCGTAAATTTAAAATACGACCAGCACCGGTCGGGAATGCCATTTTCAGCTGACGCGAACTGGCCCCCTGCAAACGAATCTCTTCCAGCCTTCCCTCCAGCACGGTGATAATCAAAACGCCGAGAGAAAGGTTCTGCTCTGTCAGGAAAGCCCGGCTGGTGATATATCCGCGCTGGACATACCATTCTGATATGTCGCGTACCAGCTGATTAATGCGCGCCAGACTCAGACACTGATTGATATAGGGCGCGACGAGTTTCGCCTGCTTATCCGGCGCGATTAATGTCGCCTGTTGCAGAATAATCTGCCGAATATCAAAACAGGGACCGCTGGCAGGCGCCGACGCCGTTGTTTGCAGCTCAACCTGGTGCGCCTGTGTTAAGGCATCACGCTGCTGCTGGTTCTGCTCCAGGCGCTGCTGCTGCTGATTTTGAATAGCGTCAAGGTCGCCAGGCGTAACCGGCGCAGCCATGAGATTGCTGATAAACAAACTGGCTCCGAAAACCAGCCACTTCCCTGTTTCAGGCATTTTCATCGAAGGGTTAACAACGCTTATTGTAAGGTTTGTGTAAGCACAGGCGTGCAGATTACCACCTTAATAATCAGAAGTTCCTTATTGACTTAAAATAACAACCTCCTGATGAAAAAAGTAAAATTCCCAGTGAGATAATGTTTTCTAAGCCAAATTCACCGTTTTTTGACCACTTTCTTTGAGAATGGGGGGTTTTATGAATGTTAAGGGAATGAATGCAAAAACACGCACTTATGACTATTCATCCGCACAGGATTACTCATTCATATAACCGCGCTGGGGTATTAAGGGGGATGAAAGGCGATGAGGTGGCTGTTTTTCGTGATGAGCGCTGATGGCTGCTATCTCACCCCAGAACGCAAAAAGGCCCGCATAGCAGCGGGCCTTTAACCAGACAACATACAACAACCATTATTTTTCATGGTAACGATGCACAGCCGGATAATATTCCAGTCCATACAGCTGGCTGAGCGGCAGCAGCAATTCAACGTTAATGTCATGGCTGTGCGCATCCGCCGCAGAGCCGTTCAGCAGCTGTTCAAACCAGGCTATCAGTTTCTGTTTCATCTCAGGTTCTCCGCATCGGTTGATGACCTGAGTAAACCTGCTTATGCGCGCAATCTGAAGCAGAAATTTCTGCGCTGCTTATGCCGGAAATGGCATAAGCCACCTGCCTGATTGTGTAGCCAGCTTCAGACACTGGCTCCCATACGTTTACTGCGTTATCAGCGTCACCCAGTTCGCGCCTTTACCGGCCGGCGCTTCAGCGATCCGTTTCAGTTCGCCGCTGGCGGGATCGATGGCATAGCTGCCAATCACGGCGCTCTTCTCTCCGCTCACGATCAGCCATTTGCCCTGCGCATCAATCGCGATACTGCGCGGCTGTTTTTCTACCGGCCAGCTGCCGATCAGTGTTAACTCACCCGACTGTTTATCCACCCGGTAGCCGCTGACGGTGCTGGAGGTGCGCTCGCTCACATAGATAAATTGCCCGTCCGGCGTGGTTTTGATGTCTGCCGCCCAGATGCGCGGTGTCGGATCGCTATAGCCCGCCGGGCGCTGCTCGCCATGCTGCAGGTTATATTTCTTCGCCACCGCATTCGGCCAGCGTTTCAGCTCTGTCAGCGTGCCATCCGCTGCGCGCCGGAACTGCGTGATGGTGCCGCTCATCTCCGCGAGGTTATAGAGGAAGCGATTGTCCGGCGAGATTACTGAATGCCGCGCACCGCTGTTCTTCTCGCCCTGAACAAAACCGGTGCCCAGCGGCGTGATGGCCCCGTCACTGGCAAAAGCATATTGCAGCACCCTATCCGCGCCCAGGTTCCCAGCGTAGAGCGAATGGTTGCTGACGTCAGTGATCACCGAATGGGCGTGTGGCCCGGTTTTCACCTCGCCTGTGACCTGGGGTGTCACAATCCCTTTGTCATCAATCCGGTTGCTGGTGACGATATCGCTGTCATAAGAGGCCGCCAGCAGATAGCGCCCGCTCCTGTCGGTAGTAATCCACGGAAAGCTGGCCTTAACCGGCGTTACCGCCAGTTTCTGCAAATCACCATACGGCCCAGTGACGCGCCAGCTGATGATCGAATAAGGCGGACTGCGCAGCGCGCCATAGAGCCGTTTACCCTCCGGGCTGGCCGCCAGCGGCATGATCTTTTTCCCGGCTGGCGTATCGCCGCGCCATTGCAGGCTGCCGTTCGCCTCACTGAGCTCATAGCGGGAAACGGTGCCGGATTCGGCATTCGACACATAGACAAAGGTTGTCGCCCACAGCGGGCAGCTACACAGCAGCGGCAGGAGTGCCAGCGCCGTTTTCAGACGGATCATAGGGTCACCTTTATAAGTATTGTCTGCGTCAGTGCGCAGCAGGCATTACGCTAACCCTGTCTGAGGAGTCTGGCTTTGTGCAACTGACTGAAAATCGGATCGGAAGTCTGGAGATGTGACGAAGATGTTATTTTCTGGATTTAACGCCTTCCCCCGGATCCAGGGGAAAGCGTAAAGAGGAAGCTACCCGGTTTTAGCGATCATCTTGCGATAGCGGTTAAGCCACTTGCCGCTGTTGAGTCGCCACCAGAAGAAGATGCCGCGTACCGTCCAGTCGAGGAACATCCCCAGCCAGACACCGGTGACGCCCATCCCCAGCACAATGCCGAGCACGTAACCGACCACCACGCGCGCGCCCCACATACTGAACATCGAGACATACATGGTGTAGCGCGCATCGCGTGCGCCCTTGAGTCCGGCGGGCAGCACCCAGGACGCGGCCCACAGTGGCATAAATAGCGCGTTAAGCCAGAGCAGATGCTTCGTCACATTAATCACTTCCGGATCGCTGGTGTAGAAGCGCGCCAGCAACCCGGCCAGCGGCACCGTCAGCAGCGCGATCGCGCTCAGACACAACGTCGCCAGCCAGAAGACATGCCGCACCTGGCGTTCCGCCTGAAACACCTGATTCCTGCCCAGACGGGTGCCGGTAATAATGGTCGAGGCGGAACCCAGGGCATTGCCCGGCAGGTTGATCAGCGAGGCTACCGAGAAGGCGATAAAGTTACCGGCGATCTCGCTGGTCCCCATCCCTGCCACGAACACCTGGGTCAGCAGTTTACCGCCGTTGAACAGCACGGACTCGATACTGGCAGGCACACCGATACCCAAAACTTCCATCAGAATGCTGCTGTTCCAGCGCCGGAAATAGCTCGACAGCGTGATTTTCAGGGAGGCGTTGAAGCCGATCATCAGCACGTAAATCACCGCGATCGCCCCGATATAACGGGTAATAGTCAGTCCAAGTCCGGCACCGACAAACCCCAACCCCTCCCACGAGAAGCAGCCATAAATCAGCACGCTACTGATGATGATGTTGAGGATGTTCATACCGCCGTTAATCAGCATCGGAATTTTGGTGTTGCCTGCACCGCGCAGCGCCCCGCTGCCGATCAGCGTGATGGCGGCCGCCGGATAGCTCCAGGCGGAGGTCTGCAGATAGCTCAGCGCCAGCGCTTTGACTTTGGGATCGGCAGCACCGGCTATCGCATCCACGATCAGATGGCCCCAGAACTCAATGGCGATCACCAGCACAAAGGCGAGAATCGTCATCATGGCCAGCGACTGACGCGTAGCGGCGCGGGCGCGCTTGCCGTTGCGTTTTGCCAGGCTGAACGCCACCACCACCGTGGTACCGAGATCGATGGCAGCAAAGAACGAGATGATCACCATGTTGAAGCTGTCGGCCAGGCCGACGCCCGCCATCGCCTCTTTACCCAGCCAGCTGACCAGGAAGGTGCTCAGTACGCCCATCAACAGCACACAGGCGTTCTCGAAAAAGATAGGCACTGCTAATGGCGATATTTCACGCCAGTAGAGCGTGCGATAAGAGCGGCGTTTCGGATACCACGCCGTGCGCCTGATCGCCTGCATCACTGCTACGCCGGGATTTTGCAAAGGATTACCAAATCAGAAGAGACTGGACAGGAGATCTAATGATGATAGGGGGCAGAGAAATATGCAAAGTCTTTCCGGCGCAAATTAATCATGGTTACAAACTTTTTAATCCCGTAACGGCAGATTCTGCCTCCCTGCCCCGCCCGCTGTAGCAAAGCTGATTATTTCCCTGCGGTTATGATCGGATGTTAATACTTTGCTGCGGGTTGCTTTGCCTCACTGCTGTCACCTGAAGAGCGTCTGAAAGAGATGATATCTCTGCTGAAATAGTAAAGATTTTCTTAATGGATTTCAGCGCGCCGGATTTTCTTTTAAAACCGCACTGCTCAGATTTTCTGCGTCGTTAGCGCAAAAAAAAGGCGATCACAGATTCTTCACCAATCTCTCTAACAAACCCGCTAAGCTTGGGGCAAATTGCGGAAAAAAATGGAAGGAGAAACCATGCCGACACTACGGAAAAACCTGACCAGCCAGCAGGCGCTGGATGAACTTGAACGTCTGTACGATGGCGCCGTCGATGCGCTGCGCGCGGCGATTAAAGCCTTTACCGAAAACGGCACGCTGCCGGATGAGGCCGATCGGGCGAAAGGACTGTTTGTCTACCCGGAGCTGCGCATCAGCTGGCACGGCGAAGGTCCGCAGCAGAATCGCACGCGAGCCTGGGGACGTTTCACCCACACCGGCAGCTACAGCACCACCGTCACCCGCCCGGCGTTGCTGCGTCACTACATTTCGGAACAGCTTCAGATGCTGGAGAAGGAGTATGTGCTGGAGATCGACGTGGTGCCGTCCAGTCAGGAGATCCCCTATCCTTATGTGATCGACGGCTCCGACCTGTCACTGGATCGCACCATGAGCGCCGGTATCGCGCGCCACTTCCCGACCACCGAGCTGTCGCAGATTGGCGATGAGACCACCGACGGTCTGTTCCACGCCGATGCCAAATTCCCGCTGTCGCATTTCGACGCGTTGCGCACCGACTTCTCGCTGGCGCGCCTGCGTCACTACACCGGCACCAGCGTCGAGCACTTCCAGCCGTTTGTGCTGTTCACCAACTACACCCGCTATGTTGATGAGTTTGTGCGCTGGGCAATCGAGCAGGTGCGCGATCCCAGTACGCCGTACGACAGTCTGGCCTGCGCCGGTGATGTCGTGCTGACCGCCGACACCGCCGACAGCGAGTCGATGCTTTCCGATCTGGCGTGGAAGAAGCACCAGATGCCGGCCTGGCATCTCACCTCACCGAATCGCCGGGGTATTACGCTGATTAACATCGGTGTCGGCCCGTCGAATGCCAAAACCATCTGCGATCATCTGGCGGTGATGCGTCCGCACGCCTGGCTGATGATTGGTCACTGTGGCGGTCTGCGTGAAAGTCAGCGAATCGGCGATTATGTGCTGGCTCACGCCTATCTGCGTGACGATCACGTGCTCGACAGCGTGCTCCCGCCAGACATCCCGGTGCCCAGCATTGCCGAAGTGCAGCGTGCACTGTATGACGCCACCAAATCGGTAAGCGGCATGCCAGGCGAAGAGGTGAAGCAGCGGCTGCGCACCGGCACCGTGGTGACCACCGACGATCGCAACTGGGAGTTACGCTACTCTGCGTCGGCACTGCGCTTTAACCTGAGCCGCGCGGTCGCGGTCGATATGGAGAGCGCCACCATTGCCGCGCAGGGTTATCGTTTCCGTGTGCCCTACGGCACGCTGCTGTGCGTTTCCGACAAACCGCTGCACGGTGAGATTAAACTGCCAGGTCAGGCGAACCGCTTCTATGAGGGCGCAATTTCGGAGCATCTGCAGATCGGTATCCACGCGGTTGAGCTGCTGCGCGCCGAGGGCGACAAGCTGCATTCGCGGAAGCTGCGGACGTTTAATGAGCCGCCTTTCAGGTAGGTTTTAACCGCCTGATGCGACAGAGGCCGGTACTGCTGACAGGCAGTCCCGGCCTCTTGCTTTGGAATTCAGCCAAAGCGCATGCCATGCCGGGACAATTCAGACTTTAAAGGTCTCTACAATCAGCCGGAGCGACTGTGCCTGATCAGAGAGTGACTGTGACGCACTTGAAGATTCCTCGACCAGAGCGGAGTTGTTTTGCGTCACCCCATCCATCTGACTGACAGCGATGCTCACCTGCGTAATCCCCTGCATTTGTTCAGCCGACGACAGCGCAATGGCATCCATGGATTCTGCCAGTTCATCCACCCTGTGCACGACTTTCAGAATGCTCTGGCCGGTATCACTGGCGACGGCCACGCCGCAATCGACCTGCCCGACCGCCTGTTCAATCAGTGTCTTGATGTCTTTCGCGGCGGTGGCGCTTCGCTGTGCCAGCGTTCTGACTTCAGAGGCGACGACAGCAAAACCGCGTCCTGTTTCTCCCGCGCGTGCGGCTTCAACCGCCGCATTGAGGGCAAGGATATTGGTCTGGAATGCGATACTTTCTATGACGGCGGTGATATCTCTGACTTTAGTCGCACTCTTAGAAATATCACTCATGGTGTCTGACATTCGTTTGACGTCAGTTTCCCCTTTTTTAGCAATCGACGCGGTCTCTCTTGCTGAGTTAGCCGTTTCTCTGGCCGTTTTGCTGTTGCTTTGTACGGTAGCGGTCAGCTGTTCCATACTCGCAGCCGTTTCCTGCAATGCCGCCGCCTGCTGTTCAGTACGGGAGGCCAGTTCATTATTACCTTCTGAAATTTCATTCGCAGAAAGGGCTACTGAAGAAGAGCCTGATTTAATCTCTGAAACAACATCGCGCAGTCGTACCTGCATGCTGTTCAGCGAAGCCATGAGGCTGAGCGAGTCATTTTTCTTCAGCCTGACCGGCGTGGTCAGATCCCCGTTGGTAATGGCATAAGCAAGATTTCGCGCTGTACCAGGTTCATCGCCCAGTTCCTGCATAAGTTTACGAATCAGGTAAACGCTGGTGCCTGTGCCAAACAAAATCGCCGCCACTAAAAGCGTCAGCAGGATGATGCAGGCACTTTCTGTCGTTTTCGCGTTTTGAGCCACTGAAGCCTCTGATTGCTGAGTCAGGATTTCAGTCATTTGGGTTAATCCGTCAAGCAACGGAACCTGCGCAGGCCGGACGATTTCCAGCAGATACTTAACGGTGATATCACTGTTTTTTGCGAGTGCCAGTGGAACGGTATTGCTGAAGGCGTCCAGGGCATTCTTCTCGCTGTCGGTGATTTTCGTCAACGCTTTAAATTCTTCACTGTCACCCGACGCGCTAATCATCTTATTCAGCTGATCTCTGCTGGCCGCAAATTTGGCTTTTAGTTTCACCAGGCGTTCCGACTGCGCCTCAATAAGGGCCTGATCAGAAAAGAGTGACAGGTTCCTGACGGTTATCGCCATGTCGCGCTGCGCCAGGGTTAGCTCATTAATGAGTTTTGTTTTTTTCATGTCGCCCTGAACAACCGATTCGAGGGTGGTTTTAGCCTGATACAGAGAATGAATAGCGACAACGATACAGATGGAAAAGAAGATGATTAACGTGCCAAATCCGGAACCGAGGCGTGTGGAGATTTTCATTATAATTCCTTAAAGGGGTCGGCGATGGTGATATATCGGCATATCTCTTTCTGACTTCAGTAAATACTTATCACGTAAAAGGCTTACATCAGGATTAATAACCAATTGCGAGGATTGTTATATAAACCACAAACGTCCGGGGCGCTACCAGGCACCAGCAATGGCTTTAAAGCAATCAGATATCTTATATTTATGGCCTGGGAAATTATTACGGCGTGACACCCTGCATCCTGTGACCTGCTGGTTATGTCATAAAAAGTCCATATATCTTTCTCAGAGAGACTCTTTGGCTGTTATATGCAGGAAGTGATCTCCCGACAAAAAAAGCAAAAGAAAACACATGTTCATTTTTTTATTACGCTTTTAGCCGCAGACAATAAATAAGGCGCATTTATAAAATAACCTTACAAATAACGTCCGGAACGGTTTAGCCGGTGGCAGCAGAAACCGTCGCAAACGCCTTCCTGAATTTGTGAATAGCTGGCGAGGCATCACGATGTCGGGTTGCGAGTAAGACAGCCGTATTGAGTTTCAGGTTTTGAAGCGGTAAAAAGACGACTCCGCCATGTAAACTGTTTCGCAAAGAATCAGGGACAATTGAAATACCAAAACCGGCACTGACCATGGGAATGATCGCCTCAACCTGCAGTGCATACTGTTCGCACAGGGGCGTAAATCCCGCCTGATGACAGGCAGCCATAAGGTCATCAGACAGTTTTCCGATGTTGTTTCTCTCGCACAGAACAAAATTTTCAGGTGCCAGCCTGTCCAGCGAAATAACGCCGCCTGCCGTAGCAAGCCGATGATTTACGGGTAATACAACAGCTAAAGGCTCCTGCACAACCGGTGTAAGCTCAATACCATCCAGCGTATCCGTAAGCGGACGAATAAATGCCGCATCCACATTGCCCTCCAGAAGTTTCCTGATCAGGTCAGGTGCATGCCCCGCCAGAACGGACTTCATCAGTAGTTCAGTGTGATGACTTTTAAACTGGCGGAGACGAGCGGCCACATCCGGGTTGAACCAGGTTCCTCCTGCAAAGCCTGTATTTATTTCGTTACTTTCACTTCGCCTGAAGCGTTGCACGTCATTCAACGCATCATCAACATTAGCCAGAATATGTCGTGCATGCCTGAGTAACACCTTGCCGCCTTCAGTAAGTTCAACTCCTCTGGAACGGCGATGAAATAATTTTATTTGTATCCGCTTTTCCAGACGCTGTATTTGCAAACTCAAGGGGGGCTGGCCAATTCCTAAGCGTTCAGCCGCACGGCCAAAGTGTCCTTCTTCTGCTACAGCAATGAAATAGCGCAGGTGATGCAATTTCATATATTTGCCCTTCCATTTTTCACTAAAAGATATCAAAAAGGCCACTATGGCTGTATTGCTCCGATAAATCAGCCGTGCATACTGCTTCAGCTTAAAGATTTGGATTCACACGCCCCTTTAAATTCAGGTTAGCAGAACCAGTCTGACTGATTAATACAAAACCGGAGCACCTGCTTTGAAAAAGAACCGAAGAACTGTGTGGATATTGATGATGATCTTCTGTGCGCTGTTCTGGATTGTGCTGTTCTCTGTCCTTAATCATGCTCTGGCGACCGACCAGTATCGTAAAAAGAACGACGGCTATGGTGACGTTCCTCCGGAAGAACTTGTGCAAAAGATAAAGCGACTCGATTTGACGGAACAGCAGAGAAAGTTCCTTGAATCCTTATTGCAAACCGATGCGGCTGCAGATCAAAAGAGTGATTAGTACTTTGTTTACTTTCATCTTATTAGGTTGCGTTGATGGCTAACCTGAAAAAATTTTGCAGCGCCATTATCAGCCTGCCTGTAAGGGCAATTTCAGGCAGAAAGGTGGCATCTTTTCGCTGTAACCACGCGAGAAACTCAGGATCGGTGGTGAAGGGATTGTATTCACAATAAGCCAGCCTGATATGAGTTAAATTATTAATGTATGCATCCAGTGAGGTATACGTCCCCTCGCTGAGCTGCAAAAGTAACAGGTCAGTACGTATCTTTATGTCTTTCACGAGTTCATATTTTTTCTGCATTCCATTACCCTGCACTCTCTTATTGCCGTTGTAAACGCCAGCGCTGATTCAGCTTCAGCAGTGACGCTGTCAGAGAAAATCTCAGAAGAAAAATCCGGAAACTTCCAGAACCGTACTGAGGTAACTATTTTCAGACTAACGTTTGAGTTTCAGCTTCACGTTCAGAATTTATCGGCAATTTTGCTGGTAACAACAGGTACAGGAGTAACATCATTTTCGACGTGAAGCAGGAGCAGGCAGGCTGTTAAAATATTTTTTGGGCTGGTAAAAATCCACGGCGGCAAGTGCATGATTTGATTGGTCAGAGGAAGTCACGTCCAAAAATTCTTTTTACGAATAAAATAACAACGTAAATATTACACCTTTATTTTATGGATTATGATGGGAAACCATCATTTTACGCGGCATCGTTTTTTTATAAATTGCAGTTAAGTCGCATCTCTTTAATAAGGAAGCTCTCTGACAGCGCCGCTTCGCAAAGCGCTCCCTGTCTGCAGACGAACACTTTCATAGCTGGCTGATAAATAAACACACACAAATAAAAATGTGATGCCCGGCAAATAAAATCTACAACGGGTGCGCTTAATAGGGCTGAAAGAGGGTCGATAACTTTTTATATCCTTCACCAGGGATATATTAAATGTTGAACAACGGCTTTATCTGGCTCCCTCCGGAAGCCTTTTTTATGGGTGAGACTCACCGCTGGCTCGCGTAAAAACGGATAAAACAGTCCAGTGGGGTGCTGATATTGCCGGGCATTATCATACTGGCGTCCATCCATTCAGACGGAGTTAGCAGTCAAAAGCTACCCGGCACAAAAGAAGATCACAGAACATGCAGCCGGGGCCTCTGGAGAGGCATCCGCCCACAAAGCGAAACAAGACAGTTCTTCCTCGCTTTAAGCGGGCGGAATCCACCCTACCGGCAAAGAAACTCACCGACAGGGGTTTTAAGAGAGGCGTCCAAAGCGCTGAGGAACAACCGGAGGCAAGGATGAGCCGACAGGACGTCGGCGAAAGGACGGTTCGCGCCAGGGATGGCGCGTCCGGACGGTCCGCGGGCCGCACGGCGTGACGAAGGTACTCCGTGAAACGGGGCGCGCAGTCAGCCGGACGCCGGGATTGTTAAGGGGCGGGCGTCCGCCCCTTGACGCGTCCGCCTGCACAGGCGACCTCAAACTCCCCACCGCCTGGCGGGCGTAACCTGCTCAGTGTGCAGGCCCGCCGCCAGCGCAGCATCCCTGCCGCCAGGCATCCGTTAAGCACTCAGCCAACCCAGCTTAATTACAAACAGAATCGACAGTATCACCAGCGCCGCATTCACCTCTTTCGCACGACCGCTCAGCAGCTTCACCAGCGTCCAGGTAATGAAACCAAACGCGATGCCGTTAGCGATGGAATAGGTCAGCGGCATGGTCAGCGCGGTCACGGTGACCGGTGCGGCAGTCGTGATATCTTTCCAGTCAATATCCGCCAGACCCGATGCCATCAGTACGGCGACAAACAACAGCGCAGGCGCAGTGGCATAAACCGGGACGCTGGAAGCCAGCGGCGAGAAGAACAGCGCCAGCAGGAACAGCACACCCACCACAATTGCGGTCAGTCCGGTACGGCCACCGGCACTGACGCCCGCCGCCGATTCCACATAACTGGTCGTGGTCGAGGTGCCCAGCAGCGAGCCAAACAGCGCAGCCGCACTGTCGGCAATCAGCGCACGGCCCATCTTCGGCACGTTACCCTGCTCATCCGCCAGACCGGCACGTTTGGTCACGCCCAGCAGCGTGCCGGTGTTATCAAACACATCGACAAACAGGAAGGCAAAAATCACGCTGATCAGGCCGACGTTAAACGCCCCGGCAATATCCAGCTGCAAAAAGGTCGGTGCAATTGACGGCGGCGCAGAGAAGACACCAGCAAACGGCGACAGACCGATGCCCATCGAGATAAAGGTCACCAGCAGAATACCAATCAGCACCGCACCGGTTACGCGACGGGCTTCCAGTACCACGATCACCACAAAGCCGAGCATCGCCAGCAGCGGCCCCGGTTTGGTCAGATCGCCAATGCCCACCAGCGTCGCCGGGTTATCGACCACGATGCCCGCCCCTTCCAGCGCGATGATCGCCAGGAACAGACCGATACCGGCACCAATCCCGGCGCGCAGCGGCAGCGGGATACTGGCAATAATCCACTCACGGATCTTAAACAGCGACATCGCGAAGAAAATCACCGCCGAGAGAAACACCGCGCCCAGCGCAACCTGCCACGTGTAACCCATGTGCAGCACGACGGTGTAGGTGAAGAAGGCGTTCAGTCCCATGCCCGGAGCCAGCGCAATCGGGTAGTTGGCAATCAGCCCCATCAGCACGCAGCCAATCGCCGCCGCCAGACAGGTCGCAACAAACACCGCGCCCTTGTCCATGCCGGTTGCGCCCAGAATGCTCGGGTTCACAAACAGAATATAAGCCATCGCCAGGAAGGTGGTGATCCCGGCGATAATCTCGGTACGAACCGTGGTGTTATGCGCTTTGAGTTTGAATAGTTTTTCTAACATCATCATCTCTCGATACAGGAGACATCAGTCTCTCTTGCCAAAGGGGTTTGCATGCTGATTTATTCTGTTTCCGGGACATGGATACCGGCCGCTGCATACCTGCGTGCCAGAACCGCCTGAAATCCCTGCCTTACCCACTGCCCAAAGCAATTGCCATGCCATCTACCGACGCAATCGATTACCTGGCAGAGCCGGACACGCCTAAGAAGATTCCTAACCAAAACGAGGCGCGATTATGGTGCAATGCACCGATCCCGCGCAATCGTTTTCCTGCGGTAAAAGAGCAACCCCGAAAAACTCTGCGCCAGCGCACGCTTCCGCACTCTCACAGGCGAAGCTGGTCACGTTTCAGCACGCTGCCTCAGCAACCTTTTCTGGCCTGTGTAGACTCCAGAATTAACTCTTTCGTAACATTGAGGCCGCGCCATGAAGCCAGCGATTTTGGTGGTGGATGACGATCCTGCTGTCTGCGATGTCCTGCAGGATGCGTTAAGTGAACATCTGTTAACGGTCTACCGCTGTCATCAGGGACGTGAGGCGCTATCGATGCTCAGCGAGCATCCGGAAATCTCGCTGGTGATGCTGGATATGATGCTGCCCGATACCAACGGATTACTGGTGTTGCAGCAGCTTCAGCGGCAGCGACCGGAAGTGCTGGTGATTATGCTGACCGGTATGGGTTCGGAAGCGGAGATGGTGGTGGGTCTGGAGATGGGGGCAGATGATTACATCGCTAAACCCTTTAATCCCCGAGTGGTGGTGGCGCGCGCCCGTGCGGCCCTGCGTCGCAGCGGACGGATTGCGCAGCCCGATCCCGAACAGGCGGGCTGGCGCTTTGGCGGCTGGCAACTGGACGATGGCCGCTGCCAGCTGTTTAATCCGCAGCGTGAGCTGGTGCCGCTGACGCAGGGAGAATATACCCTTTTGCGCGCGCTGGTGCGTCACGCCCGCAAAGTGCTGACCCGCGATCAGCTGCTGGAGCTGACCCATAGCGAAAGCCTTGATGTCTTTGACCGCACCATCGACGTGCTGATCATGCGACTGCGCCGCAAAATCGAAACCAACCCGCATCAGCCTGATCTGATTCGCACCATCCGCGGGCTGGGTTACGTCTTTTCGGCTGACGTGATGAAACCTGAAATCGCGCCGCGCGCCAGCCAGATCGCCTGAGTCACCCCGCCGGGCCGGCGAACAGCGGCCCGTTCCTACCCATCGTCACTCCCGCCATACGCGCGCGGCACCAGATCGACCTGCGCTTCACCACTTGTGATGACGGTGAGAATCGTTCCGGCCACGCGTTCAGGGGTATGAGCGAACGCGGCGAATGCGGCGCTCTGCTCAGTCGCGACCTCCTGTCCCGATTTCACCGACTGATAAAATTCCGAGGCCGTCACAAAAGGATAGATGGTGGAAACAGTTATTCCGGCGTCAGCCAGCTCCAGCCGTGCCACATCCGAGAGCATATTCAGTCCCGCCTTGGAACTGGTGTAGGCCGCCGATCCCGGATAGGTCGCCAGCGTCGCGCCGGAGCTGACGTTGATAATGCTGCCTGCGCCCTGCTCCCGCATCTGCGGGATCACCGCCTGCATCATCATCAGTGGAGCAATCAGGTTAAGGTCGAGCAGCATCCTGAATGCCGCCGTATCAATCTCTTCAACAGAGGCGAACAACCCCTGCCCGGCATTGTTGATGAGCACATCAATCCGGCCAAAGCGTGCCAGCCCCTGTCTGACAGCATTTTCAATCTGGTCGGCCTGGGTGACATCGCAGGCGACCGCCAGCGCATTGACGGACGTCTCAGCCAGGGCATCAATGCGCTGTTTACGCCGCGCCAGTAAGATAACCCGCGCACCGGCCTGCAGCGCTGCGCGCGCCGTGGCTTCGCCAATTCCCGACGAGGCGCCGGTAATCATGATCACTGAATCTCTGATGTTCATTAAACGTCTTCCTGCAAAACGGACAGAAAACGAGCATAATCCTCAGCCGGTTGCGCGGCGGCTGCAATTCTGCCTAAAATTTGCCTGTTCCTGCTTTTCTTCCCACAGGCGCTAATCCCGCCGGAGACGCGTGACATGAAGGGTTTTGAGGCGTTAAGAGAGGAAGTGCTGGCATGCGCGGCTGACGACCTGACTGCGACGACGATTCCGCGCGTGGATTTTTATCGCGTCAGCCAGCCGATGGCCCTGCCGCCGGAAATCTATTCGCCGTTTGTCAGCCTGATCCTGCAAGGGGAAAAAAGGCTGCAGGTAGGCGACCTCACTATCTGCTATTCCGCCGGGGAGATGTTTACCGCGTCGTTCGATCTGCCCGCCACCGGCGACATTACCGCTGCCAGCGAAACCTCACCTTATCTGGCCGTGCGTCTGACGCTCGATTTCGCGGCCATCAGCGATCTGCTGCATCAGATGCCCGTCACCGATCTTCCTGTGACGAAGCGTGGTATTGCAGTCAACCGGGTGGATGAGGCGCTCGCGGATGCCTGGCTGAGGATGGTGCGCCTGCTGGCAAAGCCGGATGAGATAGGAGTAATGGCCCCGTTAGTCGAGCGCGAGATTCTTTACCGGCTGTTGCAGGGTCCGCAGGGCGGCGTGCTGCGTCAGGCGGCGGAGGTGAACGGGCATTTCGCGAAGATCAGGAAGGCGCTGGTCTGGCTGCGCACGCACTATGCCGACGCGTTTCGCATTGAGGCGCTGGCAGCGATTGCAGGCATGAGCCTGTCGGCGTTTCATCGTGGATTCCGGGCCTGCACCGGACTCTCGCCGCTGCAGTATCAGAAACACCTGCGGCTTTACGAAGCACGCAAAGGGCTGGCGCTGCGGCCGGGCAATGTCGCCGCCGTCGCGGCTGATGTGGGCTATGAGAGTCTGACGCAGTTTACGCGTGAGTATGCGCGGCTGTTCGGCGAGCCGCCTGCCCGCAGCATCAGAAAACTCAGGCTGACCGGCGCTGAACCCTTACAGGGGATCGGATCGCAGGGGTAATACGGCCTGCTGCGTAAACCCCTGGCGGGCCTGCACATCGTTTCAAAGAAAGACGTTTCAGAGAAAGCCGTTCGCATAGTCATTACACAGCAGCCAGCGCGGCGCTTCATCCTCATCCAGCGGGTTGAAACGGGCCAGCGGCGTCAGAAACACGTTGTCGTTTTCGTCATCATTGGGCATCGACACCTCGCCGACCAGCACGTCGCCGAAGCCGTTTTCGCCCCAGAAACTGTGCCAGATGCCCGCCTCCAGCGTCACGCTTTCACCCGGAGAGAGCCGCAGCTGTGTTCCGGCCGCATGGATCTGGCGCAGGCCATCCAGCGACACCGCCACCGGCGAGTCAGCCAGTCCGTCACCCTCGCGGTTATGCAGTTCGACAATCAGGTTGCCACCGCCGCGATTGATGATGTCTTCCATCTTGCGCGGATGATAGTGCATCGGCGTCAGCTGCCCTTCACGCACGTGCATGATCTTCTCGGCGTAGGGTTTATGCCACGGCTGTCCGCCTGGCGAGCCGTTGCGCAGGGTAAACAGCGTCAGCCCGGTGTGCATAAAATCTGCCGCGCCAAAGCTGGTGAGATCCCAGCCCAGCCGCAGCGCCAGAATCTCCTGTGCCACCTCGCGATCCTGGGCGCGCCACTGACTGACGCTGTAATCGGCCCACCGCGGCAGATGCACATCCTGCTGACGGAAGAACTCGCGGGTATGTTGCAGGTAGTAGTTAACCTCTGAACGTTGCATGGTGGCCTCCTGAAGTGCTGACAAAGTGTGGCCAGGTTAGCGGTAAGACGGAGCCTGCGAAGGGAACACGGTCAGATCGGAAAGTCGCTAGAGCCAATCCCTGGCGCGGAACGCTTTCCTCCTCTGCCCGTGTTCCCTGCGCGATAAATTTATGCGTAGCTGGCAGATTCAGTCTGAAGCGGCACCCGGAGGTGCCGCATTAACGCTTATTTCACCGTCCAGCCCTGATAGCTGCCGATATTATTACGATCGATCAGTTTCACCGGGATCAGCACCGGCTTATCCGGGGCCGGTTTGCCCTGCAGGATGTCATAGCCAATCTCGACCGCTTTGGCTGCCATGACCTGCGGGTCCTGGGCTGGCGTGGCGACGAACAGTGAGTTTTTGCGCTTCAGCGCTTCTTCCCCGTCCGGCGATCCATCGACGCCCACGATAAAGAATTCACTACGCTGCGCCTGTTTCGCTGCTAAATCGGCACCAATCGCGGTCGGGTCGTTGATGGCAAACACCGCATCAATTTTCGGGTTAGCCGACAGCAGACCGGTCATCACTTCCAGTCCGCCTTCACGACTACCTTTGGCGTTCTGGTTGGAGGAGAGCAGCTTGATCTCCGGATGGGTTTTCAGCTCGTTCATGCAGCCTTCAACACGGTTCTGCACGGCGGAGACGGGCGGTCCGTTGATGATCACCACGTTGCCTTTGTTCTTCAGGCGGTCAGAAATATATTTACAGGCCATCGCGCCCGCCTCGGTGTTATCTGAGGTGATGGTCGCATTCGCGCCATCGGCTGCCACGTCAACCGCCACTACCACGATACCGGCGTCACGTGCACGCTTCACCGCCGGAGCGATCCCTTTGGAGTCGGCGGCATTGAGGATAATCATGTCGACCTTCGCCGCAATAAAGTTATCAATCTGACCGACCTGCTGACCGAGGTCGTAGCCGCTGGAGACCAGCGTCACGTTCACCTTATCGCCCGCCAGCTGACGCGCCTTCATCTCTGCGCCTTTGGTGATCTGCACGAAGAAGGGGTTAGCCAGATCGCCGACCGTGACGCCGATAGATTTGAGTTCTTTTGCCTGAGCCATACCGGTGCTGAACAGCGTTGCCGCCAGCAGCCCGGTTACAATCGGATTAAAACGCATAGACCTTCTCCTGCTGTTTTCAAGATGCCAACCGCTTAATGGCGTTTTTTGGGTGGCGGAGGCTGAATGGCGCATCCGCCCTTTTAAGCCTCAACTCACATGATGACGGGTACGGTATTTGTCGATCAGGACCGCGATGATGATCACCGCGCCTTTGATCACCAGTTGCCAGAAATAGGAGACGCCCATCAGCGTCATGCCGTTATTCAGCGTGGCGATAATCAGTGCGCCAATCAGGGTGCCGGTGATGGTGCCGATGCCGCCGACAAAACTGGTCCCGCCAAGGATCACCGCCGCAATCGCATCCAGCTCATAGCCGACGCCCAGGTTACCGTTGGCGCTGTAGAGCCGCGAGGCGCTCATCAGACCGGCCAGCCCCGACAGCAGGCCACTCATGCCGTAGACAAACAGCAGCACGACGCCGACTTTGATGCCGGTCAGACGCGCAGCCTGGATATTGCCGCCGACCGCGTAGATATGGACGCCCAGCGTGGTGCGACGGAGGATGAACCAGCAGAGGGCGATCACCGCAAAGGCAATCACAATCAGCCACGGCACCGGCCCGAGATAGCCGTTGCCGATCCATTCAAAATTGATATCGGAGTTGATTACCGTGGTGCCGTTCGCCAGCAGATAAGCCGCTCCGCGCAGTGCGGTGTAGGTGCCGAGCGTGACGATAAAGGGCGGCAATCCGGCCCAGGCGACCAGGATACCGTTGAACAGCCCCATCACCAGACCCGCGCCCAGCGCCATCGGAATGGTCAGCGAGGCGAGCATCGGATCCAGCGACGCCACCAGCGCCACTACCGCCGTGGTGCCCAGCATCGATCCCACCGACAGGTCGATACCGCCGGTGAGAATCACAAAGGTCATGCCCGCCGCGAGCACGATATTGATCGACGCCTGACGGGTGATGTTGAGCAGGTTCGCTTCGGTAAAGAAGTTCGGCGTGACGAAACCAAATACCGCCACGATCAGGATCAGAATCGGCAGAATACCCACCGTTTGCAGCAGATCGCCCATCAGGGCGCGTTTCAGCGTCGGCGCTTTGGTGCGGGCCAGTTGTGTCATGGTGGTCTCCTTAGATTTCGCCTGCTGACGCGCTATGCGCACCGGTTGCCAGCGTCATAATATTTTCCTGACTGATGTGGCTGCCCTCCAGCTCACCGACGATGGTGCCTTCGTGCATCACGTAAACGCGGTCGCTCATCCCGACCACTTCCGGCAGTTCGCTGGAGATCATTAAAATCGCCACGCCCTGTCGCGCCATCTCCTGCATCATGCGGTAGATCTCGCTTTTGGCGCCGACGTCCACGCCGCGCGTCGGCTCATCGAGGATCAGGATGCGCGGGCCAATCGCCACCCAGCGTGAGATCAGCAGTTTCTGCTGGTTACCGCCCGACAGACCGCCCGCCCGGACCTGAGCGTGGGGCACGCGGATATTGAGTGAGGCAATCGCCTCATTCGCGATGGTCTGCCCTTTGCGGCGGTTGAGCAGCCCCATGCTGGCATCACGCTCCAGCGTGGCCATCACGATGTTCTCCTGCGCGGCCATCTCCAGAAACAGCCCCTGCTCTTTGCGGTTCTCGGTGAGGAAGCCAATGCCGCGCGCAATCGCATCACGCGGTGAATGAATGGTGACCTTCTCGCCGTCGATCCAGATCTCGCCCGCTTTCGGCTTATGTACGCCGAAGATCAGCTGTGCCAGTTCGCTGCGGCCTGCGCCGACCAGACCGGCCAGCCCGACAATTTCTCCGGCCCGCACTTCCAGACTGCTGGGATGCACTTTTCCGCCGTCGGTCAGGTGATTAATCGCCAGCCGGATGTTGCCTGAAGGGATCCCGCGATCTTTGTTGAACAGGTCGCTGAGTGGCCGTCCGACCATCATCCGCACCAGTTCGCTGGCGTTCAGCTGGTCACGTGTCAGGCTGCCCACATACTCCCCGTCACGCAGTACGCTGACGCGATCCGACAGCTCATAAACCTCCGCCATACGGTGGCTGATATAGATAATCGCCATGCCTTCGCTGCGCAGCCGTTTAATCAGCGCGAACAGCTGTTCGGTTTCACGGTTAGAGAGCGCGGCGGTCGGCTCATCCATCACCAGAATGCGGCTGTTGCGTTGCAGCGCACGGGCGATCTCCACCTGCTGCTGCTCGGCGATGCTCAGCCGACTGACCAGATCCCAGGCGCTGAACTGTGCGCCCAGCCGGTCAATCACCCGCTGCGCCTCTTCGGCCATCTGCCGCCGCTTCACCAGCCCGCCGGGCGCGATTTCGCTGCCCAGAAAAATGTTCTCCGCCACCGTCAGGTTGGGTGCCAGGTTGATCTCCTGATAAATCAGGGTAATCCCGGCAGCCAGCGCCTCTTTCGGCCCCTTAATCGTATAGGGCTTGCCTTCAATGAGAATTTCCCCGCTGCTGGCGGTATAGGCACCGGCCAGAATCTTCATCAGTGTGCTTTTACCCGCGCCGTTCTCTCCCATGAGCGCGTGAACCTCACCGGGATACACCGTGAGATCGACCCCCTTCAGGGCATAAAAATTGCCGAAGCGTCGGGTAATTCCCCGCATTTCCAGTATCGGTGTGGCTGTCATCGCCTCGCTCCTGCGGACTGTGGATAGCCGCCAGTAAAGCAACGCCAGATAAACGGAAAATGTCAGCGGCCATTCATATTTGTCATAAACGCCTGACATCACGCTCCTATACTCGGCGCATCGTTGCAGTGATTAAGAGGTCGTGGGATGCAGCGCAGTTATCCGTGGCAGGCCGGGGCGCGTGGACGCCTGTTGATGTTCAATCTGCTGGTGGTGTCGGTCACGCTGATGGTGAGCGTGGTGGCGATCATCGGCTTTCGTCATGCCGGGGCGATTCAGGAGCAGGCACAGGCGCAGACGCTGGCGGATATGAACGGCAGCCTGGCGCTGGCGCGCGACACCGCCAACGTGGCGACGGCGGCGGTGCGGCTGTCACAGGTAGTCGGGGCGCTGGAGTATCAGAGTGAATCACAGCGGCTGCAGCAGAATCAGCAGGCGCTACAGCAGTCGCTGAGCCTGCTGGCCAGTGCACCGCTGGCGGCCCGTCAGCCGGAGCGCATCGCCCGGATCCGCGCCCGCAGCCTGATGCTGGAGCAGACGATTAACAGCCTGCTGCTGAACAGCCATCAGCGGCATCTGCAGCGCAACAACATGCTGAGCGACCTGTGGCAGACCCAGATTCTGCTCGGTCACATCGACCAGCTGGTGCAGCGGGAACAGCGGACGCTGCCGGATGCCGCACTGCGTGAGCAGACCGAACGGCTGATCACCATCGCCATCCGTACGCCGTCACCCATCGCCGTCATTGAGCAACTTCAGCAGGTCATGACCCCGTGGCGCAACGTGCCACTGACGGGCGTGACCGGCGAGAACGTGCAGCGACTGCTCGCCACTCAACAGCGCCTGCTGCCGCTGGCGGAGGCGCTGGAGCAGAGCGATCTGGCCATCGCCTACGCCACCTACCGGGTTAAAGCGCTGGTGGCAATGCTGAACGACGATATCAATGCGTCGGTGCAGCAGGTCGCGCTGCAAAGCGAGGCGCGCACCCAGGCCACCCATCACGAACTCGACTCCATAATCGGCTTTATTGCGCTGTTTGTGGTGCTGGCGCTGGCGATCACCGGTTATGCCGGGATCTATATCTATCGCAACCTCGGGTCGAGCCTGACGGCGATTGCCGGGGCGATGACGCGGCTGGCGCAGGGTGAGCAGAACGTCAGCGTGCCGGGACTGCAACGGCGCGACGAGCTGGGCGAACTGGCGCGGGCGTTTAACGTCTTTGCCCGCAATACCGCCTCGCTGGCCCACACCTCGCGGCTGCTGAAGGAGAAGAGCAATCAGCTGGAGTCCACGTTCCTGGCGATGCGCGACGGCTTTGCCCTGTTCGATAACAACGGTCAACTGGTGGTGTGGAACGCCCAGTATGCGGAGCTGCTCGGCATTGCGCCGCGTGAGCTGCATCGCGGCGTCCACTATCAGCAGCTGCTGGCCCCGCTGGCGGTCGATCTGCACGATCCCGGTGAACAGCAGGAGATCCGGCTGGCCGATGGCCGTACGCTGGAACTGCGCTTCAGTCCGATTCCGCGGCGCGGCATGGTCAATACCGTGCTGGACCGGACCTCGCGGAAAACGCTGGAGGAGGCGCTGCAGCACAGCCAGAAGATGAAAGCAGTCGGTCAGCTGACCGGCGGGCTGGCGCACGACTTCAACAATCTGCTGGCGGTGATCATCGGCAGTCTGGCGCTGACCGAAGGCCAGCTGATGCCCGGCCCGCTGGCAACCCGGATTGAGCGGGCGCGGCAGGCCGCCGATCGCGCCGCCCAGCTGACGCAGCGTCTGCTGGCATTCTCGCGCAAGCAGGCGCTCTATCCGCGCGCGGTGTCGGTGGTCACGCTGGTGGATAATCTGCAGGGATTGCTGCAGCACTCGCTGCTGCCGGGACAGCAGCTGATTATTGATGCGCAACGTCCCGGCTGGCCCGCCTGGATCGACGCCAGCCAGCTGGAAAATGCGCTGATGAATCTGGTGGTGAACGCGCGCGATGCCATGAACCGGCAAAGCGGCGAGATCCGGCTGCGCATCTGGAATCAGCGCCGTCCGGAGGGCGGTGAAAAACGTGACAGAGTCACAATTGAGGTGATCGACCACGGCTGTGGCATGTCGGCCGAGGTTCGCGAGCAGGTTTTCGAGCCGTTCTTCACGACTAAAGCGACCGGCAGTGGCAGCGGACTGGGGCTGTCGATGGTTTACGGCTTTGTGCGGCAGTCAGGCGGGCAGATCGAACTCGAAACTGCGCCGGGCCAGGGTACCACGGTACGGCTGCTGTTGCCGCGCGCGACGGACGCCGCCGCCGCAACCCTCATCGCCCCGCCACCGCCTGTGCCCGATGAGGCTGAGATGGCGGCAGACATTGACGCGGCCAGCAACCGGCTGGTGCTGGTGCTGGATGATGAACCGGCGGTGCGTCAGACGCTGTGTGAGCATCTGCATCAGCTGGGTTATCTGACGCTGGAGTGTGGCGACGGTGAAGAGGCGCTGGCGCTGCTGCGCCAGACACCGGATATCGACCTGCTGATCAGCGACCTGATGCTGCCCGGCGAGATTAACGGCGCGGAGGTGATCCGCCAGGCGCAGCAGAACTGGCCGCAGCTGGCGACGCTGCTCATCAGCGGTCAGGACCTGCGCCACCAGCCGGTGACGCTGCCGCTGTGCGAACGGCTGGCGAAACCGTGGCAGCAGGCACAGCTGGTGCAGGCGCTACAGCGCGCCTGGCAGCGTAGCGAGCGACTTAATCGCGCGCAGCAGGCTGCCACAACGGCACCGGCTTCCCACTGATGTAGCGCTTACGCAGGCGGCTGGAGATGACATCCATGACCATCACCACCACCACCAGAATCAGCGTGAGGAACATTACCACATCCCAGTTCCACAGGCGCATGTTCTCGGCGTAGACCAGGCCGACGCCACCCGCACCCACAAAGCCCAGCACCGCCGCCGAGCGGGTGTTGGACTCGATCTGGTAAAGGCTCAGCGCCAGGAACTGCGGGAAGGACTGGGTGAAGATGCCGAACCGGTGTTTCTGCAGACTATTAGCCCCGACGGCACCCAGACCCCGACCCGGTGAACGTTCCACCGCTTCGTGCCCTTCGGCGTAGAGTTTGCCGAGCAGGCCGACATCCTGCAGGATAATCGCCAGCACCCCGGCCAGCGGTCCCATGCCCACCGCACGGACGAATATCAGCCCCCAGATCGCCATATCGATACCGCGCAGCACATCGAAGAGGCGGCGCATCATAAACGCCAGCGGTTTAGCCGCACGATCGTGCATCACGTTGCGCGCCGCCAGAAACGACAGCGGCAGCGCCAGCAGTGAGGCGGTCAGCGTCCCGGCAAAGACAATCCCCAGGGTGATCCCCACCTGTGAAAAATAGTAGCCAAACGGCCAGTTCAGGAAGTCGTGCCAGACAAACATTCGCAGGAAATAGCGCCCCAACTGCTGGCAGCCCATCAGCAGGCGCGACGACTCCAGGCCAAATACCGAGAAGAAATAGAGGTAATAGAGCAGCACGGCCAGCGCCATCAGCCCGATGCGGCGCAGATAGCGCGGCTGGGCGGCGAACAGTTCACGATGCTGCTGCTTCAGCAGGGCGACATCCGGTACGTGGCTTATCATGTCCGATCTCCTGTCACACGGCGACGAAGCTGGCCGGATAGCGTGTCCAGCAGCGAAACCACAATCAGAATCAGCAGCAGCGTGATACTCACCTGATCGTAGCGGTCCAGTTTGATATTGGTCATCAGCTCCTGGCCGATGCCGCCCGCGCCGACCAGCCCGAGGATGGTTGAAGAGCGGAAGTTAATCTCCAGGCGCATAAAGCTGTAGGAGAGAAAGACCGGTTTAACCTGAGGCCAGAAGGCGAAGCGCATCCGCTGCAGCTTGCTGGCGCCACAGGCGGCCAGGCCGCGCACCGGCTTATCCGAAGCTGACTCAATCGCCTCGTAAAACAGTTTGGTCAGGCTGCCCACGGTGTGCAGCGCCAGCGCCAGAAAACCGGGGATCGCCCCGATGCCAAACGCCATCACAAACATCACCGCCCACGCCAGCTCCGGCATGGTGCGCAGAAAGGCGACAAAGGCGCGAATCGTCATCCGCACGCTGACCGGCGTCTGGGTATTGTCGGCAGCGAAAAAAGCCAGCACCGCCGCCAGAGCCACCGCCACCAGCGTCGAGGCCAGCGCCAGCTGCAGCGTTTCCCAGATCAGCGGCAGCTGAATCGGCAGACGATAACCCCAGTAAGCCAGCGAGCCTTCGGTCTTACCGTCGGCAAACAGCAGCGGCAGATGCAGCACCGGCAGGATTTCATGCAGATAGTCGAAGAAGTGCGGCAGCGACTGCCAGACGGTAAGCAGATTAAATTCTGCCACCCTGCCCGCCGCCAGATAGAGTGCCACCAGCAGCAGTGACCAGAGCAGCGTGTCACGTTTCTGCTGGCGGCGGATGCGTTGGTAGTAGTGTTCGAATTCGGTCAAAGGAGGATCTCCGGCGCTAAAGCAGCGGGACGCCGGCGGGGTTGCCGCGTCCCGCTCTCCCCGCCTGGGCGGGGATAGTCAGGGCGTCGTCGGCCTTAGCCGCGGCTGCCTTTCATCAGGTCACGCTTCATATCGATAATGCTCTTATAGTCAGCAACCGTCGCATGACCGATATGCTGCTCGCCGCCCACCGCTTTCACGAAGCAGGCGTGATCTTCCTTATCCAGCTTTTTAATTGCCGACACCACTTTCGCTTTGAAGTCAGCGGGCAGCTTGTTGCTGACCAGAACCGGGCCGTTAGGGATCAGCGGCGATTTCCAGATAATGCGGATCTGCTTCATCAGGTCCGGATGGTCCATGCGGATCAGACGGCCAAATGCGCCAGAGGTGTAGCCGCTGTTGTAGTCACCGACCAGCGAGGTCCAGGTGACGGCGCCATCGAACTGGTTGTTCAGCACGCCCAGAATGTCCTGCTCATGGCCGCCAGAGAAGGTGACGCTGGAGAAGGTGTTGTTATATTTGTCATCCACCGAGCCGCCGAACATCTTCTTAAACGCCTGGTTTGGCATCAGGAAGCCGGACGTCGAGTCAGGATCGGCCATACCGAATGATTTGCCCTTCAGGTCTTCCAGCTTTTTGTACTGACTGTCCGCTTTGACGATGACGACAGAGTGGTAGCCGCGTGACTGATCTTTGTCATCCACCACAATACCCACCACGTCTACCGCTTTCGGGTCCTGAATGTAGACCGAGGCAAACGAGGCCGGTGACATGCTCAGCACCATATCGATCTTGCCGCCCAGCAGGCCCTGAATCACGCCCGAATAGTCAGAGGCGTTGCGCATCTGGGTATCCACACCCAGCTCTTTATCAAAGAAGGTCTTCACACACTGATTGTCGCCGATCTGCTGGGTGGCGTTCTGCCCGCCCAGAATCCCCAGATTAAGCTGTTTCGGCGCATCCGCTGCGCTGACACCAAACGCCATGACACTGGTCAGAAGTGCTAAAGAAGTCAGTTTCATTCGTAATTATTCTCTTGCTGTGGACGTTAATGGATTTGGTTAAGTTCATCACCGTACAGCTGGTGCAGCAGGCTGTCGGTGAGTCGGGAAGGAGGGCCGTCAAACAGCACCACGCCGCGCTGGATGCCAATCACCCGGGTGCAGTAGCTTTTCACCAGCTCAATCGAGTGCAGGTTGACCATGACGCTGATGCCCTGCTCGCTGACCTGACGCAGTACATCCATGATGCGTTTGGTATTTTTAGGATCCAGCGACGCCACCGGCTCATCGGCCAGCAGGATTTTTGGGTTCTGCATCAGTGCGCGGCAGATCGCCACGCGCTGCATCTGTCCGCCAGAGAGGTTTTCCGCGCGCTGCAGCGCCTGCGGCAGCATGTTCATCCACTGGAGCAGTTCGATGGCGTGCGCCCGGTCCTGGTCAGAGAAGATTTTAAAGAAGGACTTCAGCGTGCCGGTCTGGCTCAGACGGCCCAGCAGCACGTTGGTCAGCACGTCGAGGCGCGGCACCAGACAGAAATCCTGAAAGATCATGCCGCACTGGCTGCGCCATTCGCGCATCTGGCGGCTGTTGAGCGAGACCACGTTACGATCCGCTTCGCCCTCATGCAGGCTGATAATCGCACCGGACGTGGCGTTAATCGTGCCGTTTAGCATGTGCAGCAGCGTCGATTTACCCGCGCCAGAGCGGCCAATCACCGCCACCAGCTCACCGGCGTGCAGGTCAAAACTGACCTGATCCAGCACCTGCGTGTCGCCGTAGGCTTTGCTCAGTTTCTGCACCGACAACACTTTTTGTCCGCTGAGGCTGGCCGGTGGCAGATCGTTATCGACCACCGTTTTCAGAAGTGCCTGTGCCATGGTGTTCTCCGTCATCGCTGATTGCGTTCTGCCGGTTATTAAGGCGTGACGCGATGAATACGGGATGACAGTCAGATGATCAAACTGTGACAGGCCAGTGCGCGCCGCACAGCAATGTCTGGCCGTCACGGGCAGGCAGTACGCCCTCCGGCAAGGAGTTTTCGGCTAACCAGTTATCCATCTCATGGCTAAGGTGGGTCAGCCACGTCTGACGCGGCCGGAGCATCTCTGCTATCGCCAGCGCCTGGGTCAGATCATTGTGATTACGCGGCTCGGCACGCGGCGGATCGTTGCAGTCAATCACCAGTTGATCCAGCGGCTGGCCGCGCAGAAAGTCGGCGGTGTCGGGCGGCAGCCCGCAGGTGTCGCACAGCCAGGCGAGCCGGGTATCGTGCCAGTCGAACAGATAGCCGTGCGTCAGCTTCGAGTGTTGCAGCGGCAGCGGTGTGACCTGCAGTTCACCGAAGGCGTGCGCCACAAACGGGGTTAAGGCGGGACGGAAATCAAGCAGGCCAGGGTGTTTATAGAGATCGTCACAGCCACGCGGATCGGGTGGCCCCCAGACCGGAATCGGCGCGCCCACTCCCCAGCGCAGCGCAAACAGGCACTGCACATGATCCATGTGGTAGTGGGTCAGCAGAATGCGCGTCAGCGAGCCGGGCGGGAAGCGTGACGCCAGCAGCGGCAGACCGGCATCCAGCAGGATCCGTTCGTGGCCGAACTCAATCAGCGCGCTGCAGGGCGCACGCGCATGGGCGCTGTTGCGTTGCGCCCGCTGACAGGCACGACAGTCGCAGCCCGGCAGCGGTGCCGCAGTAACGCCGCCGGTGCCCAGAAAAGTGAGTTTCATTGATGCGCCTCCAGTATCTGGCGCAGCTGGCAGACGGTATCCGCCAGCGCGCCGTCGTTGTTGAGGAGAAGGCAACCATCGGGCTGCGGCTGGGCAACGCGCGCCAGCCGCCGGGCGATCTCCGTCTCATCTTCCCGTCCGCGCTGTCGCAGCCGCGCCGCCAGCACGGCGGGCGACACCTGCAGACAGACCGGCAACAGCTGCGCGCCAAAACGGGCCTGCGCCTGCGCCAGATGCAGCCGCGAACCGTTCACCACCACATTCTGCCCGCGCAGCAGCCACTGCTCCGTCTCACAGCCGATGCCGTAGCGGAAACCGTGCGCCTCCCAGCTCACCGCGAACAGACCGAGTGCAGCGCGACGTTCAAACTCCGCCTCAGTCAGCGCCACATGGTTTTCACCGCCCGCATCGGCGGCGCGGGTGATGTAGCGATGGGCGATCAGCAGATGCGGCGGCGGTGCCTCCCGCAGCGCATCCAGCAGGCTATCCTTGCCGGAGCCGGAGGGCCCGGTAAGCCAGATCAGCCGCGCCATCAGTACACCTGCCGGCCTTTGCTCCAGACGTGCCGCACGTGCGGGTAGCCGTGTGCGGTGTGCGCCAGCACCAGGTCGGCGCGGCAGCCTTCGGCGATGACACCGCGATCGAATAGCCCTAACGCACGGGCCGGGTTACAGGTCACCAGCGCGATGGCCTGCGCCATGCCGAGGCTGTTGCGCTCGTCATCCGCCAGCCGGAACGCCGCATCCAGCAGGCTGGCCGGGTAGTAATCGGACGACAGAATATTCAGCAGGCCGTGTGACGCCAGTTCCCACGCGGCGACGTTGCCGGAGTGCGAACCGCCACGCACGATGTTAGGCGCGCCCATCAGCACCTGCATGTTGCGATAGCGTGAGGCACGCGCTGCCTCCAGCGTGGTCGGAAACTCCGCGATACGGCTGCCTGCCGCATGGGACTCCTCCACATGCGCCGCCGTGGCATCATCGTGGCTGGCAATGGCGATGCCATGTTCCCGGCACAGTCCGGCAATTGCCTGACGATTGGGCTGCGACCACTCTGCCGCCAGGGTGAGCTGGTCGTGCTCGAACTGATCCATCTCGGCGTCGTTGAGCTGATATTTGCCCTGATAATATTCGCGATATTTGGTCAGCGATGCGTACTGGCGCTGGCCCGGCGAATGGTCCATCAGCGACACCAGCGCCAGCTCCGGCGTGCCCATCAGCGCTTCAAACAGTGGCGCAGTGGTGGGATGCGGCAGTTCACAGCGCAGATGCAGCAGATGCTCGGCCCGGTTCAGCCCTTTGCGGTTGCTGTCACGGATGGCGTCAATCATCTTGCTGAGGTTATCCAGCCGGTGCCCGCCGTCGCGCACATCGCCGACGCCAATCGCGTCCAGCACCGTAGTAATGCCGCTGGAGACCATCAGCGCATCGTGGCTGCTCATCGCGGAGTGCGCGGGCCAGTCCACTTTCGGTCTTGGGGTGAAGAACTTGTCGAGGTTATCGGTGTGCAGCTCTACCAGCCCTGGCAGCAGCCAGGCGCCTTCGCCGTCCAGCGCACCCGGCTGCTGGCTGGTGGTTTCGCTGAAGCTGCTGATGCGCTCGTCGCGAAACTCCAGCGATCCGTTCACCACTTCGTTTTCCAGCACCAGTCTGACGTTATTGATGATCATGCCTGCACTCCTGTATCGATCGGGTGCATCAGGTGCAGCCTGTCGGCTACCCGCTCGCGCACCGCCCGATCGTGAAAAATACCGACGATGGCGGCACCACGGGCGCGCGCCTGTTCAATTAAGCTCACTACCGCCTCGCTGTTGACGTTGTCGAGCGAAGCGGTGGGTTCATCCAGCAGCAGCACCGGATAGTCGGCGATAAAGCCACGGGCAATATTCACGCGCTGCTGCTCACCGCCGGAAAAGGTGGACGGGGCCAGCGACCAGAGACGCTGCGGCACATTCAGCCGGGTCAGCAGTTCGGCGGCCCGCGCTTCGCAGAATTCGCGATCGACACCGCGTTCCAGCAGCGGCTGCATCACAATCTCAATCGTTGGCACGCGTGGGATCACCCGCAGAAACTGGCTGACCCAGCCCAGCGTGTCGCGGCGCAGGGCGATAATCTGTCGCGCTGACGCCTGCGCCATGTCGATCCACTCGCCCTGATGTGCGACGCGGATGTGGCCGCTGTCGGGCTGATAGTTGCCGTAAAGCGCCCGCAGCAGCGTGGATTTGCCGCTGCCGGAGTGACCGTGCAGCACCACGCATTCGCCCTCGCCCACCGTCAGGCTGGCGTTGTGCAGCACCGGCAGCGCCGCGCCGTTCTGGTTGTGCAGCACAAAGGTTTTACACAGATTTTCTACACGCAGGCGCGGAGTGTTAGTCGTCATTTAATTGAGCACCGAAGAGACCAGCAGTTGAGTGTAAGGATGATGAGGATCGTCCAGCACGCGGTCGGTCAGACCGCTCTCCACCACCCGTCCCTGTTTCATCACCAGCAGGCGATGTGCCAGCAGTCGCGCCACGCCGAGATCGTGGGTGACAATCACCACCGCCAGATTCAGCTCGCGCACCAGCGTCCGCAGCAGATCCAGCAGTCGCGCCTGCACCGAGACATCCAGCCCGCCGGTCGGCTCATCCATAAACATCAGCTGCGGCTGCGTCACCAGGTTACGGGCAATCTGCAGACGCTGCTGCATCCCGCCGGAAAAGGTGGTCGGCAGATCGTCGATGCGACCGGCGTCAATCTCCACCGCCTGCAGCCAGCGGCTCGCCTCGGCGCGGATGTCGCCATAGTGGCGCTGTCCTGTGGCCATCAGCCGTTCGCCGATGTTGCCGCCTGCGCTAACCTGCGAACGCAGTCCGTCCATCGGATGCTGATGCACCACGCCCCACTCGGTGCGAAGCAGGCGACGGCGATCGCTTTCACTCATCTGATAGAGGTCGCGATTCTGATAGAGAATGCTGCCCTGCTGCGGTGTCAGACGCGCCGACAGGCTCTGCAGCAGCGTGGTTTTACCGGAGCCGGACTCGCCGACAATCCCCAGCACCTCGCCGGGCCAGAGATCAAAACTGACCTGCTCAAACCCTTTGCCCGGCGCATAAAGATGGGTGAGCTGGTTCACCGCAAGCAGCGGCTGTTCACTGTGCATGTTGCTGTTCCTGCTGCTGATGGCAAAAGTCGGTGTCGGAGCAGACAAACATCCGCGTTCCCTGATCGTCCATCACCACCTCATCGAGATAGCTGTGGCGCGAGCCGCACAGCGCGCAGGGTTCATCCCACTGCTGCACGGTGAACGGATGATCGTCGAAGTCCAGGCTTTCCACGCGGGTGTAAGGCGGCAAGGCGTAGATGCGTTTTTCACGCCCGGCACCAAACAGCTGCAGCGCGGGCATCATGTGCATCTTCGGGTTGTCGAATTTGGGAATGGGCGATGGATCCATCACATAGCGATCGTTGACCCGGACCGGATAGGCGTAAGTCGTCGCGATGTGGCCGTAGCGGGCGATATCTTCATACAGCTTCACCTGCATGATGCCGTACTCCTCCAGCGCATGCATGGTGCGGGTTTCGGTTTCGCGCGGCTCGATAAAGCGCAGCGGCTCCGGGATCGGCACCTGGAAAATCAGGATCTGATCCTCTTCCAGCGGCGTTTCCGGGATGCGGTGCCGGGTCTGGATCAGGGTGGCATCGGCGGTGCGCTCGGTGGTGGCAGCATTGCTGACCCGCTTAAAGAACTGGCGGATCGACACCGCATTGGTAGTGTCATCTGCGCCCTGATCGATCACTTTCAGCACATCCTGATCGCCAATCACGCTGGCGGTGATCTGGATGCCGCCGGTGCCCCAGCCGTAGGGCATCGGCATCTCACGTCCGGCGAACGGCACCTGATAGCCAGGGATCGCCACCGCTTTCAGGATGGCGCGGCGGATGGTGCGCTTGGTCTGCTCGTCGAGATAGCCGTTGTTATAGCCGGTGAGTTCAGCCATGGTTGCGCTCCTGATAATCGTGCTGCAGCTGTTTCAGCAGTTCCAGTTCCGCCTGGAAATCGACGTAGTGCGGCAGCTTGAGATGCGAGACAAAGCCTGCGGCTTCAACGTTGTCGGCGTGCGACAGCACAAACTCTTCGTCCTGCGCCGGGCTGGTAACACGCTCATGCTGTTCGCGGCTTTGCAGCGCCCGGTCCACCAGCGCCATCGCCATCGCTTTACGTTCGGCGCGGCCAAACACCAGCCCATAGCCCCGGGTAAAGTGCGGCGCCGTGTCGTCGCTGTGGGCAACGCCGTTGACCATTTCACACTCCGTCAGCAGCAGCTCACCAATCTCGAGATCAAAACCCAGCTCTTCGGGACAGATACTGACGCTGAGAGTGCCGGTGCGAATCTCGCCGGCAAACGGATGGGTGCGCCCATAGCCGCGCTGTGTCGAATAGCCGAGCGCCAGCAGAAAGCCTTCGTCGCCACGCACCAGTTGTTGCAGCCGCGCGGCGCGTGAGGCGGGAAAGCTCATCGGCTCACGGGTGATATCGACAGGCTCGCTGCCGTCATCCATCTCGGCGGCAGCCAGCCCTTCATCGCTCATCATGCTGAACATGTGTGGGCACTGGTCAGGCACCGAACGATCGTCACGCGGCGCGGCGGGCGTTTCGCCATTGGCCAGCAGGGTGAAGTCGAGCAGACGGTGGCTGTAGTCGTAAGTTGGTCCCAGCACCTGGCCGCCCGGCAGATCTTTATAGACCGCCGAGATGCGGCGTTCGATGCGCATCGCACCGGTCGCCAGCGGCGTGCTCTCCGCCAGGCGTGGCAGCGTGGTGCGATAGGCGCGAAGCAGAAAGATCGCCTCGACCAGATCGCCGCTGGCCTGTTTAATCGCCAGCGCCGCCAGTTCGGGATCGTAAATCCCGCCTTCGGTCATCACCCGATCCACCGCCAGTCCCAGCTGCTGCGCCACCTGATCGCAGCCGAGTTCGGCTACCGCCCGATCGCCGCGCCGCAGATCGGCCTGCAACTGGTGGGCATTTGAAATGGCTTTTTCGCCCCCTTTCACCGCGACATACATCAGCACACCTCCACAACGGTGGTGCGCGGCACGGCCATGATCGCTTCGCCACAGGTGAAGATCAGATCCACGCCCTGTGGAAACGGATGCGGACGAGTGCGCAGATATTCCAGCACGCTTTCGGGCAGCTGTGGCGCGATGGCGCGGGTTTCCCGCAGGCCAGGGCCGGAGAGGCGCAGCGTCAGGCCGCCATTCAGCGACGGCACTTCGATAATCAGCGTGGTGCTTTTTTCCGGTGACATGTTGTCACCGGCCGCGAACTGCGTCGGGTCGGGCTGCGCCGCCGCATGGCTCAGGGCAAAAGGCGCATCCTGCTGCGTGGTGATCGGCGCACCGGTATGGAAGCGCAGATTGTTGCGCAGCTGTTCGTTGTCGATTTCCGCATCCAGCCAGACCGGGCTTTCCTGATCGACCAGCGTCAGCAGCAGCGCCGTGGCCGCCGGTGACAGTGCGCCCCAGCCCTGTTGCAGCGGCAGCGAGACCATCACGCCCGGTTCGCTCATCGCTTTCAGAATGCGGCGAAACGCGCGCTGCGCATCCGCCACCGGATGGTTAAAACTTGCCAGTAAAGTCATCAGTTATCTCCGCGAACCAGCGTAAAGAAATCCACTTTGCTGCTGGCGATTTCACGGGCGCGCAGCTGTCGCTGCTCATCGCGCCACGCCGCCAGCGGGGTAATAATCTTCTCTTCCAGCAGTTGCCGGGTTTCCGGCTGCTGCAAAAGCGCATCCAGCAGGGCACAGCGTTCGGCATGGGCTTTGTCGCGCCCTAACAGGTAGCTGTAACCCAGAGTGCCGTCGCTGAGCTGCACCACCGCGCGCGTCACCGTGGCATCACCCATCACAAAGCGTTTGCCGGTGGCCCCCATCCGCGCCTGCAACCGCGTCAGCCCGATCTCTGCCGGACGGATCAGGGTAAAGGCGGGCTGGAGGTTAAGCGCCTGCCAGTGCGTCTCAAGCAAGGCGGCGCTGCTGTGCGCCAGCACCGACAGCCAGCGCTGGCGATCCGTTTGCTGTTCCATTAGTGCTCCAGAGTCAGTTCAATCATGTCGCCGCGCGTCAGGCTGACGGAGTATTCCGCCACCGCGCCATCACTGGTTTTGTTCAGGGTCCGCACGCAGAGCAGCGGCGAATGCAGCGCGATGTCGAGCTGCCGACACTCTTTGGCCTGCGCCCGGCGGGTGCTGATGCGGGTCTGGGTGCGCACCAGCTGCTTGCCGGTGTGCTCCACTAAGAAGTCGTGCAGCGATCCACTGTTAAATTGCTGAAGCTGTGGCCACCAGCTGAGGTCGGCGAGGAAATGGTTGATCAGGCAGAGCGGCACGCCGTTGGCGCGACGCAGGGTGCGCAGATGAATGACGTTGTCGCCCTCTTTCACACCCAGCGCATTGGCAACGTCGTTGCTGGCCGGACGCAGCACCGCCAGCAGCCGTTCGCTGGTGGGATGACTGCCCTGCTCCAGCAGGTTCTGGCTGAATCGCGCCTGGGCATGCAGCGGATAGTCATAAGGGCGCATCAAAACCAGGATGCCGACGCCGTGACGGCGCTGCAGCAGCCCTTTGTGCACCAGCTCATCCACCGCCCGACGCAGCGTGTGGCGATTCACCTCATAGTGATCGGCCAGCTGTTGCTCGGAAGGAAGATAGTCGCCGCAGCGGTAGCGCTCTTTCAGCGCCTGCTCCAGTTGTGCGGCAACAGCCTGATAGACAGTGGTCGGATGTCTGGATAACTCCATCACGATGAAATCCTCACGGGTTACAGAGTGGGAACGCAGTGATAAGACGCTGCGGGATGGGGATAGCCTGAGGGACGCAGATGACAGAACCGTGACGCGGGGGTGAAGGTGGGGTGAATGTGGCAGTCAGGGATTTACAGCAAGCAGGCAGGCATTGAGCCTGTACGCATAGTACGGCTGGCTGCCTGGTGTACACTGGAACGAACTAAAGCCGCGTTTAAGGAGAGAAAATGTACGGACCGGATCCGGCCAATCCCCATCCAATGGAAGGCTTCCCACAGGTTTGTTTTATCAAAAACACGGTGAAGAACCCCAATATCATCATCGGTGATTTTACTTATTATGATGACCCTGAAGACGCAGAAAACTTCGAGCGCAATGTCCTTTATCACTTCCCGTTTATTGGCGACAAACTCATCATCGGCAAATTCTGCGCTATCGCAAAAGGCGTTCAGTTCATCATGAATGGGGCTAACCACAGCATGGCCGGCTTCTCCACTTATCCGTTTTACATCTTCGGAAACGGATGGGAAGCCGGTCAGCCTCAGCCCGGCGATCTGCCCTACAAAGGCGATACGGTTATTGGGAATGACGTCTGGATGGGTTATCAGGCGCTGATTATGCCAGGCGTTAACATCGGTAATGGCGCGATCATCTCGTCACGCTCTGTCGTGACGTCGGATGTCCCGGCTTATTCAGTTGTGGGTGGTAATCCGGCCAGAGTGATCAAACAGCGTTTTAACGATGAAACCATTTCGACACTGGAGAAGCTGGCCTGTGGGACTGGCCTGTAGAAAAGATTACCCAACACCTTCCGGCAATTATCTCCGCAGACACTAAAGCCTTGCCAGACGACTAGCTGTGCAGAAACATCACCGTTCGCTGCGGGCAAAAGGTGGCACTCACCTGTAATGCGTTGGGAAAATTCGCGCAGGCTGATATGCAAACATGCCTGGTTACCACTGGAACGCAGGTTAAAACAGGAGTCGTTATGCTCTACATTTTTAGTGGCCTTCCGGGTTGCGGAAAAAGCACTATTGCTAAACTGTTATCTGAAAAATTAAAAGCAGTATATTTACGCGTCGATACGATCGAACAGGCTCTGCGTAATGGATCAGCGGCTTCCAGGGATATTGGCCCGGAAGGCTATTTCATCCTGTATGAGCTTGCGTGCGACAACCTGAAACTGGGATTACCGGTTGTCACTGATTCGGTGAATGACCTTAACCTGATGCGTGATACTTTTCGTGATATCGCAATATCATCAGATGTTCCCTTTCTGGAAATTGAAATTCTCTGTTCGGATCCCGAACAGCATCGTGCGCGTGTAGAGAACAGAATCTCTGATATTCCCGGCTTGAAAGTGCCCGACTGGCAGGCCGTTATGGATCGTGTTTATGAACCGTGGGGGAGAGAACATCTGAAGCTGGATACGGCGGGGTTATCGCCTTTGGAGTGCGTTGAGGAGATTGTTAGGGTGAGTTCTCAGTTGTGATCTGTGTCGTTAGTCCGCGTTAAAGACCCTAATGGATGGTTTGAGTCGTATGCTGAGTATTACACTGCTTTCATGAATTTAAAGCGACCAAATCACTCTATTCGATCAGGTCAGAGTGATGATATCAGCGGAGTTTCGGAGAGTGTTGAAGAGCAAAACAAGTCGAAAAAGAGTTTGGTCCTCTATAAGCGAGAAGCGGATACTTTCACCTTACGAACAGACTTAAATATGAATTTTTTCAATTGTGTAGTGGCTCTGAGGGTATGCTTTGACATGTTATCTATGCAAAAATTAAAAATTAAATCATTTATGAATTCTGGCAAACCATGGCTATTATGTTTATTCCTGCTCTTGCTGAACTGCTTGAAGATAGAAAGATGGACTCCGGACGAGAATTGACCCGAGAGGATGTTAAGTCAATACGAGATAATGCTACTGCTATTGAATTACCTGCAGAGTTTGCCAGAGACATGATCAAAAGCCGAGGCTATCCCGATATTGATGCGGAGAATGTTTGGAATGAATGATTACTATATAAAAATACTAAGAATCAGGGGGCGTATTGATGTGCTGCTAGCAGAGATTCCCGAGATCTTTAAGCGATTCGAAAGAGGAATATTATGATTTTCGGTGATCCCTATCGCTTTGCAATCTGGATTGAACATGTTCCCCAGTGGGGCGAGTCTATAAAGAATGGTTTCTTTTATTTCTTTTTGAACGGCAATATGTATCCTAATGACATCCGCACGTCGACCTTATTCGTTGATTATGATGATGTTGTTGATCATGAAAATGCGCTTGTAGCTATGCCATTCGATGACGAAATATTTAACGCACCTACGGATAAAGCTTTCAAATACCTGTATGAAATGGCTTATCCGCAGCCCACGCCAGAAGATGAACATCCTGAGGGAATTGGCAAGTTCAAAGCTTCACCTACAATAATTTTAGAGTCTGGAGCATGTTTTTTTGCCGTCTCGAATAAAGACTTTGTTAGAGTATTGGGTGGTAAAGTGTCTGAATTAGTTGATTGTGGCGAGAGACGCAATTGGCAAGACATAGAGCATCCTGTTATAGAAGATATAACTCTAGCGAAAAAGGAAGTTAATGAAATAATTTCAAGCTTTAGGGAGCACACCGCTTCTTTATTACATTTAAATAGTTAATGATGGTCAAAGGGCAGGGTTTTAGTATCTAAAATACTTAAACCCTCATCTGAGAACATCACAACAAGGACGTTTGTAACATCTAGTATTCAGCTCATATATGCAAGAGTTTCTCCCGCTCAATGGGCTTGAACCATGTGGCAAGCGTCCGCTTCTGGCACAAAGCGGACACATCCACCAGCGCCCGACATCCTATTAATAAAGAAGGGAGCAACAGCCATCAGGATGCTCACACATCTCATCAAACCGCCGCTCCCAATCCCTAAACTCCCTACTCCATCACCCCTCTCCCAACCTTCTCCGACCCGCTATCCGTCAGCGACGCCCTCACCTGTGGCAGGCTTTCCGGGTAATTCTGCTGAATAAACTCAATCATCTTCTCACGCACATAACAGCGTAAATCAAAGGCTATAGGGGAGTTCTGGGCGGTCATCAGCATCCTGATGGTCATAGTTTTTTCGGTAGTATCAGTTACCTGAAGCACAGACGTTTCCTTATCCCAGAGCTTGGTTTCACTCAGCACTTTTTCAAAATGTTTGCGCAGCGGCTCCAGCGGCATTGAGTAATCCACATAGAGAAACACCGAGCCTAAAATCTGGGCATTGTTGCGCGTCCAGTTCTGAAACGGATTCTCGGTGAAGTAGGTAATCGGCAGCACCAGCCGACGCAGATCCCAGATGCGCACTACCACATAGGTCAGGTTAATCTCTTCAATCCAGCCCCACTCCTTTTCAACCACTACCGCATCATCAATCTTGATGGGCTGGGTAAAGGCGATCTGAATACCGGCGAACAGGTTAACCAGCGACTTCTGTAAAGCAAAACCAATAATAATACCGGCCACACCCGCACCGGCCAGAATAGTGGTACCGAATTTACGGACGCCGGGGAAACTCAGCAGAATCAGCGAAACACAGAACAGCACCAGGATGACAATAACGACTTTTTTGACATAGATAATCTGCGTGCGAATTTTACGTGCACGAAGGTTATTGGAAATATTAATGTCATAGCGGATATACAGCATATCCTGCGCCACGTGGGTCAGCCGTATTAAGACCGAGCAGAATGACATAATAATAAAGACGTTGATGATATTGGTGATCAGATCAAGTGATTCAGGATGGAAATCGATGTAATTAATCCCGACATTGATCATTAATAGCGGGATAAAAAAGAACATGGAACCGCTAAGGTGCTTTTCCAGGGATTTGAACAGCTTTCTGTCACGAATCTGCCAGTAGCGGATGAACCGGAGCAGGATAAGGCGGGCCAGGAAACCCACAACAAATGAAAGCGAGACGAGTAATACAACAGGCACCCATGAGGGGAAGCCAGATAACTCACCGAATAACAATGGCATTATTTTCCCTTATAGTCAGCTGACAACCTCAGGCTGTCAGTTAAGTGACAAACTCAGTAACCGTTGTCATCACGGTTATCCGTTCGTAACACAATCAGCGCTCATGAGTATGAACCATAGCGGCGAAGTTGGCAGGAAATGCAGAGTGATGCAGTGACTATCGCATCGGCGCATCGGCCTCACGGCTTCTGATAACAGTGCACAATACCGGCCTCTGTGTCACCTCCCTGACAGCTCATCCTCATTAAAATAACTGATACAAAACACCCTCTTCTCTGCTCCCGTTTTTAAGCTCTTCTTTACCCACACTTAACAAAAAACGTTGCCAGACTCACTAACCGCAACGGTTAACGTGAAACATTTATTAGCTTCTGCTAATTTTTATTCTGTTCCCCTGCTGCAGAGAAAAACAACAATATGATTAACACTCTTAAACTTTCCTCTGATTTTCGCCGCAGTTTCCTGCGTGAAGTGCTGGTGCCGCTGGTGGCTATCCTGTTACTGACGTTTGTGGGTGCAGGCGCTGCGCTGTTTGTCGGTACCTCACTTACCAATGCCGAGGCCCGGCATCAGCAGCAGCGGATGATCGAAGCCTCTTTTTCACAGAGTCTGAATGAGCATCTGCGCCAGTTGCATAGCCTGTCACGCTGGCGCCCCTTCGAGGAGCATCTGGCAGAGGGCAACAGCGACAGATGGCTGGATGAAAACATCGGGCAGTGGCTGTATGAGATGTTCGGTCATCAGCTGATTATGGTGCTGGACCCGCAAAATCAGATCGTCAGAGTCTGGCGTGAAGGTCAGCGGGTCTCCGCCGCGGGCAACGACCCGCTGATTGGTGACGTGCTTAAAAGCCCGCTGGTAAAAGATCCGGCGCGTCAGGATAACGCCGATTATGCGCGTGTGACGAACCGTGCCGCAGCGCTGGCCGTGGGTAACATCCAGCGCGACAGCGACGCCCAGCCGTACTACCGGCTGGTGAGCCTGAAATTTCTTGATGACGGCTACCTGGCGGGTCTGGCAGAACGCAATCAGCTTCAGGGACTGCATTTCTCCGACGGCTCGCCTCAGCAGGGCACCGATGCGCGTTATCTGTTGATCGCGCAGGCGGGCGAAGCGGTCGGCTATCTGAACTGGATCCCTTCCCGTCCGGGTGCGCAGATGCTGCGCACCATCGGGCCGTCTACCGGGCTGGCCGTGCTGGCGATATCCCTGCTCTGCCTTTATATGGTGCGGCGACTCTGGAACTCGTCAGTCAACCTCTCGCAATCGATGCTCAGGCTTGGCGCGTCGGAGGCACAGGCACAGCATCTGGCGTTTCATGATGTGCTGACCGGCCTGCCGAACCGTGCGCTGGTTGAAGACCGCCTGACCCAGGCGCTGGCGCTGGCGACGCGCAACGATCAGCGGGTGGCGCTGCTGCTGATCGACCTCGACCGCTTTAAGGCGGTCAACGATACCCATGGACATCACGCTGGCGATGAGCTGATCATCGCCGTGGCGCAGCGCCTGAGCCGTATCGTGCGGGCCAGCGATACCGTGGGACGCATCGGCGGTGATGAATTTATCGTGGTGATGCCGGAGGTCGATAACATCGGTCAGGTGAATAGCCTGGCGCAGCGCATTATCGACGAGCTGGCCCAGCCTTTTACCCTGTTCGGCAATGATGTCTGGAGCGGTGCCAGCATCGGGCTGGCGCTGGCACCCAGAGATGGCATTGATCGGCTGGAGCTGATGCGCAAAGCGGATATTGCGCTGTATGAAGCCAAAAGTGGCGGACGCGGGCGCTATCGTCAGTTTGAACGGGCGATGGATGAATCGGTGCGAACCCGCCAGACCATCGCCGACGATTTACGCACGGCGCTGCAGACCCGTCAGGAACTGGAGGTGTGGTATCAGCCGCTGATGGATGTGGGCGGTCAGCAGATGGTCGGCATTGAGGCGCTGCTGCGCTGGCACCATCCGACGCGCGGCCTGATTGCACCCGGCGAATTTATCGCGATAGCTGAAGAGACCGGCCTGATTATCCCGCTGGGCGAGTGGGTGCTGGCGGAAGCCTGTGTCACTCAGCAGCGTTTTCCCGAGCTGCTGGTGGCGGTTAACGTCTCGCCGGTTCAGTTCCGCTCCAGCGGCTTTGTTGAGCGGGTGATGGCGATTGTCGGCGAGCATGGCGGTGATCCGAAGCGGCTGGAGCTGGAGATCACCGAAGGGGTGTTAATCGAGGATGAACGTGAAGCCCGCCAGATCATTGTGACGCTGCGGGAAGCGGGCTTCCGCATTGCGCTGGATGACTTCGGCACCGGCTACTCCAGCCTCAACTATCTCAGCACCTTCCCGGTGGATAAAATCAAAATCGACCGCTCGTTCACCCAGTCGCTGGGCGTGGCGGAAAATTCAGTGGCGATTATTGAATCGGTGGTGAAACTGGGTCACGCCATGGGCCTGATGGTGACGGCAGAAGGTGTGGAAACCGCCGGACAGATTTCGGCGCTGGCGGATGCGGGCTGTAATCAGCTGCAGGGCTATCTGTTCAGTCAGGCGGTGCCTGCCGATCAGCTTGAAGCGCTGATGACATCATCCGCGCAGGAAAAGCTGGGATAATGGTCTGTGTGGATAGCCTGAGCGCGGCTGTGCGCCCAGGCTATCCGCCAGCAACGCTAAACGCCCAGGCTATCCAGCAGCGCGGCGGATGTGGCAACTGCGCCAAAAATACCGCCCTGCATATGGATCATGCTCAGCGCTGCTTCATGGTGCCGCCGCTCTGTCGCGGCACAGCAATCAGACAGTACCAGGCACTCAAAGCCGCGATCGTTGGCTTCGCGCAGCGTGGTATGGACACAGACGTCGGTGGTAATGCCGGTGAGGATCAGATTACGGATGCCGCGACTGCGCAATACCAGCTCCAGATCGGTGGCATAAAACGAACCCTTACCCGGCTTGTCGATCACCACTTCCCCCGGCAACGGGGCCAGTTCCGGGATAATCTCCCAGCCCGGCTCACCGCGCACCAGAATACGGCCACACGGTCCGACATCCCCAATCCCGGCGTTCATCCGTCGTGACCGCCAGCGTTTGTTGGCGGGCAGATCGCTCAGGTCGGGACGGTGTCCTTCGCGGGTATGGATAATCGGAAACTGCCGGGCGCGCATCGCCGCCAGCACCTGCTGCAACGGGGCGATGGGTGCACGGGTCAGGCTCACGTCATAACCCATGCTATCGACATAGCCGCCGACGCCACAGAAGTCGGTCTGCATATCAATCACGACCAGCGCCGTGTCAGCCGGGGTAAAGCTTCCGTCAAACGGCCATGCGTAAGGGGTTGAATTAACGCTGTAGTCGGGCATTGCTGTTCTCCATTACCGGGCGCGGCATGCGCATTTTAGTGATCACGCTGTAGCTGATGGCAGCGGTCACCAGACCAATCACCGCTTCACCGAACTGCGGGAAAGCCACGTGGGCGATGACCGCACACAGGCTGCCAATCGCCCAGGCGGCAAACGCGGTGCCACGGAAACGCTGCGCTGGACGCTGCTCGCTGATGCGTGCCATAAAGATCAAATCCACAATCATCACGGCACCAAACGGCGGCACAACCATTCCCAGCAGGCTGAGCCACTCCAGGAAGTAAGACCAGACGCCCGCCAGCGCCAGCACGCCGCCAATGGCCCCGAGGATCAGCGTCCAGATCCGCATTTTGCTGCTGAACAGATGACTGAAGCCCAGCGCGCCGTTGTAGAGACAGTGGGTGCAGACCGATCCCAGATTGATAAAAACAAACAGGCAGGCGACGACAGACAGAAAGGCGCTGTGCCCCATCAGCATCGGCAGGAAGTTGCCGCCGTTGGTCAGCGGATCAACTGCCGCGCCCACTGCCACAATCACCACGCCAAACAGATAGGAGATCACATTCGCGACCGGGAAGGCAGAGAACGCGGCGATTACCGCTGAGCGTCCATTCTTCGACCAGCGGGTAAAGTCAGCGGTCATGGTGCCGGAGTCGGCAAAACCGGCCACCACCATGGTAACGGCGGTGCCCATGCTCATTGCACCGGCTGCGCTGGCGCTGCCCTTCCACTGCGTCACGATGGAGAAGTCGTGCTGTTTGCTGATCAGCCACAGCGCCACCATCCCCAGCACCACAAACAGCGGTGCCGCGATCATCCCCAGCACCGACAGCGCCCGCACGCCCAGGAACGTGATGCCGGTATAGAGGATCATGGCAAAGGCCGTGACCGCCAGCGCATTCCAGCCGAAGGTCTGATTAATGACCGTGCCGGTAAGACCGGTCTGGAAGGCATACCAGCCGATCACCACCGTCGAAAGAAAACCCGAGACCAGGATGTAGCCTTTGCTGCCAAAGGTGCGTCTGGCCTGTAAAGCAAAGTTCATCCCGGTGTTACCGGCGTACCAGCTTAGCGCGCCGACATAGGCGAACAGCACCAGGTTGCCCAGCAGAATGGCGATCAGCGCGGGCCAGAACCCCAGATGCCAGGTGATGATGCCGCCAAACAGCGCGTTGGTCAGGATCATCGGGAATCCGAACCAGATGGCTGAGACGGAGCGGGTTGAATGGCGGTGCGACAGCGGCACCGGCTCATGTTCAAACTCCTGCTCCAGCGCAGGTGTATCAGACTTTTTCATTGGGCGATTCCGGGTTGAAGGTGATTCCACGGCTGAATGCGCTCGAAAGCGGCACTGGCAGCCAGCACTAAAGCATCATCAAGATGACGTCCGACAATCTGTAAGCCGACGGGCAGGCCGCTGGCGGTGAAACCAGCGGGCACGGATGCGGCGGGCTGGCCGGTGAAGTTGAACGGGTAGCAGAACGAGAGCCAGTGATCGTTGCGGACCATACGGCCATCGATGATCTCCGGTCCCTGCATCCCCAGCGGGAACGGTGGCACTGCTAATGTTGGGGTGATCAACAGATCAAAACGCTGCATAAAGCGCCACAGGCTGTTGCTGACCGCTTTGCGGGTGGCGATAGCATCGGTGAAGTTTTCCGCCCGCCAGTCACGCTGCAGCATGGCGACCAGATGGGGTGACATCTCGCTGCCCTGCTCCGCCATCATCTGGCGCATGCCGGTGAGGTCGCTCTCCATCGCCACCAGCGCGCCAAAGGCGGCAGCCGGATCCGGGAAGCCGGGATCGGCCAGCTCCAGTTCCGCACCGATTTCAGCGGCAAAGCGCTGCACCGCTGCACTGACCACCGCCCGCACTTCCGGGTCAACGGCCACATAACCAAAATCTGCGCTGAAAGCGATGCGGAGTTTGCCGGGCAGATGCTCTGCTGCACCCAGCCAGTCAACGTCGCTGCAGGGGATCGAGTGGCGGTCACGCATATCCGGCCCCGCCATCAGCGACATCATCAGCGCGGCATCACGCACGCTGCGCGTCATCGGCCCGATATGCTCCAGCGACTCCCAGCTCGACACGCCAGGATAGCGTTCATCACGACAGCCGGGCCACAACGGCACCCGCCCCATCGACGCCTTGAAGCCAAAAATACCGCAGTGCGCCGCCGGAATGCGTACCGAGCCGCCGCCGTCGCTGCCCAGCGCTATCGGGCACAGCCGTGCCGCCACCGCCGCACCGGAACCGGCGCTGGAACCGCCTGGCGTCATCATCAGATTCCAGGGATTACGCGGCGACGGGAACAGCGGATTGTGCCCGACGCCGCTGTAGCCAAACTCCGGCGCAGTGGTTTTGCCTAGCAGAATGGCATCGGCGGCCAGCAGGCGTTCCACCGTAATGTCGTCATCTTCCGGTACGAAGTCTTTGTAGGCCGCAGAACCGGAGGTGGTTCTGACGTTTGCAGTGCAGATTAAATCTTTTACCGCCAGCGGTACGCCCGCCAGCGCGCCCAGCGTTTCTCCGCGCGCCCGTCGGTCATCCACGGCTCTGGCCTGTTCCATCGCCCGTTCCGGCGTCGGGGTACAAAAGGCCTGTATCGCCGGTTCCCGCCGCTCCATCCGCGCCAGCGCCGCCCCGGTCATCTCGCAGGCCGAGACTTCCCCGCTGCGGATCAGTGCGGCCATCGTGGTGGCATCTTCGTCTAATAAGGAGTCAAACATGGGTTACCTCGCCAAAAGTGTACCCGTTAGCGAGTGCATGAAGCGTGCCAGATAACGGTGAACGGTTCGGTCTGAAGCAGGGATGCCAGATGGAATACGGGCTGGGATACAAGATCGAATTCTTATGATGTCGGGAGCGGGCAGCTGTTTATTTTTTCAGCACGATGATGGCGCAGGGCTGCGCGATAAGGGGGCGTCATAGGTGAATGGTTTGCGGGCTGGCTTACAAAACGATGTTGTTAATCCGCAACGGCGGCTGAAATGCTGGAATGAATAACCTCACTTTTACCAGGGATGTTTGACGATGCTGAGCAGGAACTGAAAAATCGAGTTTCAGGGATTCATACGCTACGGCAGGGATGAGAAGTGCGCATTGAAGAAGATATTTATCTCGAAAACTACGAAATCAGACGAAAAAGATTCATTTACGATCGGCGTATTCATTACAGTTACGCGTTTGTTGTCGGTAATGAGAATTACACCGTCATCGTGGGTAAGCTGATGGATGAACAGACCTTTACCCGCATCGGATACCGGATGCCAGCAGGTATCTCCTTTCCGGTTAACGGGCTGGCTGAAGTCTGTTTTGACGTGTTCGATGGTCTGGAATGCCTGGGCGATTTCCGCCATATCAGCTTTGCAGGATTAGGCAGTGCTGTCGTTTTCAAAAGCGTATTCCTGGCGTTAATGGCACACCATGAAAGCTTCTTTATCGGCGGTTTTGTTTTCCAGGCTGCGTCGGGAGAGATCGTTGACCGCAATCGCCCGACACCGCTTGAGGAGATCTACGACGCTTTGCTTGGGTTAAAAAATGAACTACGCTACAATCGCCGAACAGGGTTGTCGAAGAAAGCGCCGCAACCTTTAATCCCGGAATGTTTCCGGGCTTATAAAGTAGTGACTACAGGGAGAGCTTGCTATGTCGTTTTACGATAAACACGATGGCATCACAGATGCGGCTGATGCCGAGAACAGGGAGTTAAGGGCACTTTTGATTGCAGAGTGGCTGGCCCGGCCCGATCTGCCCGCTATTCAAGCCCAGTTAGCTCAGGCGAGAAAACGTTCTTCATCTGCCCTGTTGCGCCGTAAGCTGAAAGAGCTGAATGCGCGCGAGAGGCAGCAAGCTAAAATCCCCGATTAGCGTTTAAAGGCCCGATAAATGGGCCTTTCATATTTTTAACCGCTTCTGGTTCATCCTCAGGCGGCTTCACGCCACCCGCAACTCACCTTTACTCCGCAAAATCCGTCTCTTTCGACGTCTTTTTCCACGCCTGATCTCAGCCAGACGCTCTTTGAGCTTGCAGGATTACCTCGCCGAAAGTGGGCCTTTTAAATAATTTTGCAGGCTGGCTTACAAAACGATGTTGTTAATCCGCAACGGCGGCTGAAATGCTGGAATGAATAACCTCACTTTTACCATGGATGTTAGACGGTACTGAGCAGGAACTGAAAAATCGAGTTTCAGGGATTCATACGCTACGGCAGGGATGAGAAGTGCGCATTGAAGAAGATATTTATCTCGAAAACTACGAAATCAGACGAAAAAGATTCATTTATGACCGCCAGATTTATCACAGCTACGTTTTTGTTGTCGGTTGCGAAACTTACACTGTCATCGTTGGCGACCGGATAGATAAACAGACCTTTACCCGCATCGGATATCAGATGCCACCCGGAATCTCCTTTCCGGTTAATGGCCTGGCTGAGGTCTGTTTTGACGTGTTCGATGGTCTGGAGTGCCTGAGCGATTTTCGCCACATCAGCATTCCCGGATTAGGCAGTGCAGTCGTTTTAAAAAGCGTAGTACTTGCGTTAATGGCACACCATGAAAGCTTCTCTATCGGCGGTTTTGTTTTCCAGCCTGCGTCAGGCGAGATCGTTGAACGCAATCGTCCTACTCCTCTGGAAGAGAATTATGACGCCATGCTTGGGTTAAAAAATGAACTACGCTACAATCGCCGAACAGGGTTGCCGAAAAAAGCGCCGCAACCTTTAATCCCGGACTGTTTCCAGGCTTATAAAGTAGTGACTACAGGGAGAGCTTGCTATGTCGTTTTATGATACACACGATGAAACAACCCCTTTGGCTCCGGTTGAAACCCGATATAAAGAGTTAAGGGCACTTTTGATTGCAGAGTGGCTGGCCCGGCCCGATCTGCCCGCCATTCAAGCCCAGTTAGCTCAGGCGAGAAAACGTTCCTCATCTGCCCTGTTGCGCCGTAAGCTGAAAGAGCTGAATGCGCGCGAGAGGCAACAAGCTAAAATCCCCGATTAGCGTTTAAAGGCCCGATAAATGGGCCTTTCGTATTTTTAACCGCATCTGGTTCATCCTCAGGCGACTTCACGCCACCCGCAACTCACCTTTACTCCGGAAAATCCGTCTCTACCGACGTCTGTTTCCACGCTTCGATCTCAGCCAGACGCTCTTTGAGCTTGCTGGTCACAGCGTCATGGCCCCAGGCACCCATCACCAGATGGCGTGGCGGGTTGGCATGTTCGGTAATGGCGATCATCGCCGTAGCGGCCCGCGCCGGATCGCCCTTCTGAGTGCCGCTGTATTCGGCGGTGGCTTTCATTCGCGCAGCCGCAGTTTCTGCATATTCCGGCAGGGTGCTCGGCGTCTGATGCAGTGAGCGTCCGGCCCAGTCAGTGCGGAACGGACCCGGCTCGACACAGGTCACGTGAATGCCCAGTGGACCGGCTTCCTGCGCCAGTGAATCGGACCAGCCTTCTACCGCATGCTTGCTGGCAGAGTAGTAGCCTGAGCTGGCGAAACCAATTAAGCCTGCCACCGAAGTGATGTTGATGACGTGGCCGCTGCGCGCCTTTCTCATCGCAGGCAGCACGGCGCGGGTCAGGGCAAACAGGCCGAAGACGTTGGCATCAAACTGTGCGCGGATTTCGCTTTCCACTCCCTCTTCCACTGAACTCTGATAGCCGTAACCGGCGTTGTTCACCAGCACATCAATGGTGCCGAACGCATCCAGTGCCGCTTTGACTGCCTGGTCGATGCTCGCCTGCCGGGTCACATCCAGCGCCACCACCAGTGCGTTGTCGTGTCCCTCAACCAGATCGGCAATGGACGCGGTGTCACGCGCCGTCACGACAACCTTAAAGCCACGCGCGATGGTCTGCTGCGCCAGTTCACGACCAAAACCGGTCGAACATCCCGAGATTAACCAGACAGGGCTGGAATGAGCAGTCATAACAAGACTCCCGTTGAGTGTGATAAAGGGGTTTAAGACCCGGACGCGAAAGCATCCGGGGATCAAGGTTAGCGAGGCGCGACCGCCCCACTTAGCCCTTAATGCTTTTTATGAAACAGCTGGCTGGCGGTGTCACTGATGATCTGCGCCGCGCCGCGATCGCCCTTCACCATCGACGCCATAAAGGCTTTCGCCTGCTTAAAGGTGATGTGCGGCGGTAACGGCGCAACTTCCGGATCGGTTTTCACCTCCAGCAAAACAGGGCGATCGGCGCTGAGGGCACGCTGCCAGGCCCCCGCCAGATCGTCAGGATTATCGATAAAGATACCGATCATCCCCAGCGACTCAGCAAACTCAGCGTACTTCACATCCGGCAGCTGCTGCGAAGCGTCAAAACGCGGATTGCCCTCCATGACGCGCTGCTCCCAGGTCACCTGATTGAGATCCTGGTTGTTGAACACGCAGACGATCAGGCGCGGGTCGGCCCACTGCTGCCAGTATTTCTGGATGGTGATCAGCTCGGCCATGTTGTTCATCTGCATCGCACCGTCACCCACCAGCGCCACCACTGGCTTTTCCGGGTGGGCAAATTTCGCGGCAATCGCGTAAGGCACCGCTGCGCCCATACAGGCCAGACCGCCGGAGAGCGAAGCGCGCTGCCCCTGTTTTACCCGATAGTCGCGGGCAAACCAGTTGGCGCAGGAGCCGGAGTCCGAAGTAACAATGGCGTTGTCCGGCAGCTGTGGCGACATCTCCCACACTACCCGCTGCGGATTGACCGGATTCGCGGGTGCCATGGCGCGTTCTTCCATCAGCGTCCACCAGTCCCGCACCTGAACCGCGATATCCTCCTGCCAGCTGCGATCCTTTTTGTGCTCCAGCAGCGGCAGCAGCGCGCGCAGGGTTTCAGCCGCATCGCCATGCAGATTGACTTCGCTGGGATAGCGCAGGCCCAGCATGGCGGGATCGATGTCGATCTGCACCGCACGCGCCTTGCCCTCTTCCGGCAGGAATTCCGTCCACGGGAAGCCACTACCAATCATCAGCAGGGTGTCGCAGTTCTTCATCAGATCGGAGGACGGCTTCGTACCCAGCAGGCCAATCGAGCCGGTGACAAACGGCGCATCGTCCGGCAGCACATCTTTGCCGAGCAGCGCTTTTGCCACGCCCGCGCCCAGTACATTGGCGACCTGCACCACCTCGACGGCGGCGTTACGTGCGCCTGCACCGATCAGAATCGCCACCTTTTTACCGGCGTTAAGCACCTCAGCGGCGCGTTGCAGATCCGCTTCGTAAGGAATGACTTTAGGACGCTGATAGCCGCTGCCGGAATGGGTAAACCCGTGCAGATGCTGCGGTGGCTGCCACTCCTCATCCTGAATATCTTTAGGGATAATGATTACCGCTACGCCATTTTGCGCTTTGGCGATGCGCACGCCCCGGTCCAGCAGATGGCGCACCTGCGTCGTGGTCGAGGCTTCCTGAACGAAGTTGGCCACGTCAGAGAAGATGCGATCCAGATTCATCTCCTGCTGGTAGCTGGCACCGCGCGCGGTCGCTTCCGCCTGTCCGGCAATCGCCAGCACCGGAGCATGGTCCATTTTGGCGTCATAGAGTCCCGTCAGCAGATGGGTTGCGCCCGGCCCGCCGGTTGAGAGGCAGACGCCCAGCTCACCGGTGAATTTCGCGTGCCCGGCCGCCATAAAGGCCGCCATCTCTTCGTGGCGAACCTGAATAAATTCGATGCCGTCGCCTTTAGCGTTCGCGCGCTGGATGGCGCCCAGCACGCCGTTAATGCCGTCTCCCGGATAGCCGTAAATGCGTGTGACGCCCCACTCTTTCAGGCGCTGGACAAAAAAATCACTGGTTTTCATGCTCATCGTCGCGTTTCCCCTCGTAGTCCTTGCAGACTTAAAGCGTAGTAGACGATGCGCAATCGCCGTTAATTGTTCGCCATGGCTGGGTATCGCTGACGCAAATCACTGAATATTTGATTCATATCCGCCGTTTCGCCTATCCCTGCCACCGCCCGGAATACCTGGGTTTTCAGGAAGTGACGCCAGCTGACCGGCGCGCTTGCCAGGAATGTAGTCAGTGCCTGATAACGCTGTGGCGTCCAGAGCGTTTCAAAGCGACTGCGTGCTTCGCCGTGCTCAAAATGGTGCGCGGCCTGCTGCGGCATGGCGGCGCGCAGTGTTTCTGTGGCTGACTGATCCACGCGATTATCAACAACCACCACGCCATACTGCGCTCTGGCTGCCGCGACGCTGAGATAGCCGCAGCGGACATCCTGCAGTACCGCCCCGGCATCGCGCTGTGACGGCAGGCCGAAACCGCCCGCGCCGGGTCCGCGCACTTCAATCACGTCACCCGGCTGGCAGTGGATCACATCGGTATTGCCATGATTGATGACCTCGCCGTCACGCCGGGTACGAAAGTAAGACAGCGCTCCGCTCTGGCCGCCCACCACGCCCGCCGAGGCAAACACCGACCGGTTACGGTTCCGCGCGGTAATGGTGGTATTGGGCGAGAAAATCTCAAAGGCCATTTCAGTCGCAAGGCCACCACGATAGCGACCGGCTCCGGCGCTGTCCTGCGCCAGTCCATAGCGATGAAAACGGATCGGCACTTCCGCTTCGTTGATCTCAATCGGGGTGTTTTTCAGGAAGGCGGACAGGCCGCCGGAGCCATCGGGGCCGTCGTGACGGGGCGTGCCACCCGCGCCGCCGCCGACCGGTCCCAGCGAGGCGACCACGCTGCGGTTCTGCGTCTGGGTACGGATGTTCATAATCGAGTTGCCCCCCGGTGAATTCGCGGGCAGGCGGTCAGGCATCGCCAGCGAGAAGACGCCGACAGTGGCAATCTGCGACAGCGCACAGGTCAGCGAGCGCATCCCCACCGCCGCGGGTGCTTCACAGTTCATCACCGTGCCCGGCGGCAGGATCGCCCGGGTTGGCCGCAGCGTGCCGGCGTTAAGCAGCAGAGAACGATCAAGAGTAGAGAGCACATAGGTGACGCCCACCAGCGCCAGCGGATGCCGCTCGCGCCCACCGGTTGGCATATTCAGCGACGAAGCCAGCTGCGGGTCGCTGCCGGTGTAGTCCAGCTCCAGCCGATCGCCCTGCACCCGCAGAGTAATGGCGATGCGGCAGGGATAACCGCCCTCGCCATCTTCATCTGCGTAGTCGGCATAAAAGTATTCCCCGTCGGGAATGGTGCTGATAATGCTGCGCGCCTGCGCTTCGGCGTAATCGAGAATGCCCTCAATGCCCTGCAGGAAATCATCGATGCCAAAGCGGGCAATGATGTCGTGAATTTTGCGCTCACCCACGTTAACCGAGGCCAGCTGCGCTTTGAAATCGCCCCAGTTCTGATCCGGCACCCGCACGTTGAGCCGCATGATGCTGGCGACCTCCTCGTTGAGCTGGCCCTGACGCATGATCTTCAGCGGCGGGATGCGGATCCCCTCCTGCACGATATCGGTCAGCGAGCGTGACAGCGAGGCGGGCACCGCGCCGCCGACGTCGGTGTTATGAATATGACCGACCACGAAGCAGACGATTTCGCCCTCGTGGAACACCGGCTTCCAGATGTGGATATCGGGCGAATGGGTCGCGACGTTCCCGGCGTAGGCGTCGTTGGTAATGCAGATATCACCGTCGGCGTACTCTTCAATCAGCGCCAGCACCGGCGCATAGTCGATACCGCTGTACCAGGGCGCGCCGAAGCTGCGCGGCGAGGCAAACGCCAGCCCGCTGCGGCTGACAATCTGGCAGGAGAAATCTTCCGTCTCTTTCACAAAAGTAGAATGCGCGGTGCGCATCAGGGTGAAGGCCATCGCATCGGCAGCGGCGGCGCAGTAGTTCGCCAGGATCTGTAAGTTACGTCCATCAATCGCCATGTTATGCCTCGCTCGCCGTGATCAGCAGATTACCGAATGAATCGACCGTGACGCCCATGCCGGGCGGTACGCAGGTGGTGCAATCGTCCTGGGCGATGATGACCGGCCCGCTGAGCTGATGTCCGGCGCGCAGCACAGAACGCAGCACCAAATCCACCTGATGCCAGCCACCATCAATCCACGCTCTGGTCTGCTTCAGTACCGGCACCGGTTCCGTGGCAGGTGCCAGTGGATTAATTACCGGTTTCGGCGTCGGTGAAGCGATAACCAGCCGCAGGTTGATCAACTGCACCGGTGCCTGCGGGTCACAGTGGCCAAACAGCTGCTGGTGCTGGCGATCAAAGGCGTCATGCAGCGCAGTGAAATCCGCCTGCGTCAGCCAGTTCTCCTCCAGCGGCACATCGATCTCAAACGACTGGCCGCGATAGCGCATATCGGCGCTGAACTGCAGGTTGTAAGGCATGTCGCTGCCGTGCTCCTGCACCAGCCAGCCGCAGGCCCGCTGCCGTAAGGCTTCGGCTTCAGTGGCTAAGGTGTCCGCCAGCGCCGGTGTCAGATCGCCGTAAAGCGTGCGGATAAAGTCATTGCGGATGTCCGCCACCAGCCCACCCAGCGCAGAGAGCACGCCCGGCGTCGGCGGCACAATCACCCCTTTCATATTCAGTTCGCGGGCGAGAAAACAGCCCATCATCGGACCCGCGCCGCCGAAGGCCAGAAACCAGAATTCACGCGGATCGAGTCCAAAACGCGACAGCAGACCGCTGGTGTCGCTGTACATACTGGAAATTGCCAGCTGGATAGCGGTCTCGGCGGTCTCCTCAACCGAAATATTGAGCGCATCGGCCAGCGGTTGCCAGGCCGCACAGGCGGCGGCGACATCCACAGTGACCGCGTTATAGCCCAGCGCACCGTGGCCCATCATGCCGCAGGCGGCAAAGGCATCGGTGGCGGTCGGCTGCGTGCCGCCGCGCTGGAAGCAGACCGGACCCGGCAGCGAACCCGCGCTGTCCGGCCCCATCTGCAAGACGCCCTGCCCGTCGATCCATGCCAGCGACCCGCCGCCCTGACCCACCGAGGTAACGGCGACAGAAGGAATAAAGATCGGAAAATCCCCGATGATTTCGCCGTTGCCCTGCGCCACTTTGCCGTCAATGATCACCGCCACGTCGGCGCTGGTACCGCCGATATCCAGGCTGAGGATTTTGTCAAAACCGCAGGCGCTGGCGAGATAGCTGGCGCCAATCACCCCGGAGGCGGTGCCGGAGAGCACCATCTGCACGCATTCTCGTTTCGCCTGATCAACGCCCATCACCCCACCATTGGATTTAGTGATGCGCGGCGGGGGCTTCACGCCGAGCCGTTGCAGCGCCTGCTCAAAGGATTCCAGATAGTGAATGACCATCGGCTGCACATAGGCGTTGATGGTGGCGGTGATGGTGCGTTCATATTCGCGGATGATTGGCCAGATGTCGGCGGAACAGGAGGTCAGCAGTTCAGGCGCCACCTCATCAATAATCGCTTTCACCGCGGCTTCATTGTGCCGGTTGCGATAACTGTGCAGCAGCGACACCACAATGCCCTGACAGCCTGCGGCGCGCGCCTGCGCAATGGCGTCGAGCACGCTCTGGCGATCAGGCGCGAGCAGCACGTTGCCCTGTGCGTCACTGCGTTCGCGGATGGCAAACACCCTGTCGCGGGTAATCAGGGGGGCTGCGCGCCGCGAGAAAAGATCATGAATATGGGGGATTTTCAGCCGGGCCAGCTCCAGCACATCGCAGAAGCCTTCGGTAGCGAAAAGGGCCAGCCGCACGCCGCGCCGCTGGATCACCGCGTTGATCCCTACCGTGGTGCCGTGGGTGAAGTAGCCAATCTCAGCGGGATCGATACCCTGATGCTGCTGAAACTGCGCCAGGCCGGTCACGATTTCGCTGCCGGGCTTGTCCGGACGCGACAGAACTTTCAGGGTGTGGATCTGGTTCGTTTGCTGATCGAGCACGGCGAAATCGGTAAAGGATCCGCCAATATCCACGCCAACGCGGTATCGCATATCGGGTTAACTCCGGTGTCAGGAGGGGGGGAATTCCATCAGCGTGTCGGGGTGCTGCACCACACGCCAGCCGAGCCGCTGATAGACCTGATGGGCATCCTGGGTTGAGAGCATCCAGCGATGCACTGTCTGCAGTTCGGGGTGTTCGCGGACACAGGTCGCCAGCCAGCTGCCCAGCCCGTGACCGCGCCAGTTTTCATCAATCATCACGTCGCACAGCCAGCCAAAGCGGGTGTAGTCGGTGATCAGGCGGGCAAAGCCAATCTGTTCCTGCTGGTGATAAAGGCCAAACGGCAGTGAACCGGCAATCGCACGTACGGTTTTGGCCAGCGGCTGGCCTTTGGCCCAGTAGGACTTCTCCGCCAGCTGGATGTGGATCCAGGCCAGGTCGAGCCGCTGGCGATCGGTAGAGACGGTGAACGCATCGCGCTGCCACTGCTGGTTAGCAATCTGTAATGAGTCCATGACAACTCCTTGTATCAGTTGAATTCAGTGTAAAAGGGTTCGCCCGACGGTTGAGGCTGTAGCGCGCCACAAAACCGGGTGCAGCAGCTGAATTTTGCAGCGGAAAGAAATTTTATGCTGAGGCGAATAGAGCAGATTACAGCGTTAAATGACGTGGAGAGATCAAGGGTAAATTATGCCGCGAGATAACAGGATAAGCGGTGACGGCCCTCTCTCCCGTGGACGTGAAAGAGGGGCGATCGCGTGTTATGCGCCGAACTCGACCGAATTGTGCTTGCCGATCAGCGATCGCAACGGCACGCTGCTTTTCATGATTGGGGATTTAATCACGATGTAGCTGAAGTACTTATCGATGCCGATCTGCGCATCGAGCATCTTCTCAATCACTTCCTGGTAATGTTCAATGCTGCGGGTAATGAAGCGCAGCAGATAGTCATAGCCGCCGGTAATCAGATGGCACTCCATCAGCTCATCGACGTCGCGCATCGCACTTTCGAATTTCATAAAGTCTTCGCGGCGATGGCCGGACAGGGTGACTTCGGTAAAGACGGTCACCGAATCGGTAATGCGGGTGAGATTAATGTGCGCTTCGTAACCGGTGATAAACCCGGCCTGCTCCAGACGTTTGACCCGTTGCAGACAGGGACTGGGCGAGAGGCCTACGGCGTCGGCGAGGTTAACGTTGCTGATACGGCCATCTTTCTGGAGTTGCACCAGGATGTTGATGTCGATGCGGTCGAGTTTCATTAAGCCGTTCATAGCACCCCCCTCATTGTCAGAGCCTGTTGGGCCAGGCGCTTAATCAAATGTTCAGAACCTCCCGATGATATAACACGCTTTACGGTAAACGCGCCAGCGCTTCGCAGTGGTTATACCAGCAGGAGATTTTCAAATTACCCTAACAAAATCAATGAGGAATACGGGTTTAACCCAGCCGCCCAGTCGCGCGCGCCAGCGCAATATCGAAGATATGCATCGCCTCTTCCAGCTGCGAGTCGGTGGTCACCAGTGGCGCCAGGAAACGGATGGTGTTGCGATGCAGGCCGCATTTGATCAGCAGCAATCCTTCCTGACAGGCGCTGTCGAGGATCTTCTGGGTCAGCGCCGCATCGGGACGACCGGTTTCGAAGTCGAGGATTTCCACCGCCTGCATAAAGCCCACGCCGCGCACGTCACCGATGCAGGCATATTTATCCGCCAGCTGTCGCAGACGGGCATTGAGCTGTTCGCCGAGCTGGCAGGAGCGCTGCAGCAGGTTCTCATGCTCAAACAGATCCAGTACCGCCAGCGCCGCCGCACAGCCCAGCGCGTTGCCGCCGTAGGTGCCACCTAACCCGCCCGGCGTTGGCGCATCCATGATCTCTGCACGTCCCACCACGCCGGAAATCGGCAGACCACCGCCCAGGCTTTTCGCCAGGGTGATTAAATCCGGTTTGATCCCCAGCTGCTGGAAGGCGAACATCGTGCCGGTGCGCCCGAAGCCGGACTGCACTTCATCGCAGATCAGCAGAATACCGTGCTGGCTGGTGATGCGACGCAGCGCCTGCATAAAGGCTGGCCCGGCGGGCAGGAAGCCGCCGTCGCCCTGCACCGGCTCAATGATAATCGCCGCCACACGCTCCGGCAGGATCTGCACCGCGAACAGCTGATCCATCGCCTTCAGACAGTCCGCTTCGGTAATGCCGTGCAGCGGGTTCGGGAATGGCAGACGGTAGATGTCGCCAGGGAACGGACCAAAGTTCTGTTTGTAAGGCGCGGACATGCCGGTCAGTGTGACACCCAGCAGGGTGCGGCCATGAAACGCGCCATCAAACGCGATGATACCGGGGCGCTGAGTGTGTGAGCGGGCAATTTTCACCGCATTTTCCACCGCTTCGGCGCCGCTGGTGAAGAAGACGCTCTTATACGCCTCATCGCCACCGACCAGTTTGTTCAGCCGCTGCGCCAGCTCGATATAGCCCGGATAGGCCACCACCTGGAAACAGGCGTGAGATACCAGACCGAGCTGGCGGGTCACCGCATTGACCACCGCCGGGTGATTGTGACCGACATTCAGCACGCCGATACCGCCGACAAAGTCGAGATAGCGATTGCCCTCTACGTCCCATACTTCACTGCCTCTGGCGCGTTCGATCACCAGCGGATGGGCGGTAACGACACCGCGCGGCACATTCTGCTCGCGTGCATCCAGTAACAGGCTGTTATCGGAATATGCTTGCTGCTCTGCCATGACATTCTGCATTTTAAACCCTCATCCACGTATCGTTCGGTTGGCTCAAGTATCGCAACCTGCTGGTTTCTCACGCTGCCGTAATTGCCCGGGCAGCGGCATTTCCTGTCAAAATCCCGCTGCATTCAGCAGGGAAATTTCTCTGCCAGCGCCTGACGAATCAGTGTGACAAAAACATTAACGCCATGCGGGATCAGCGCATCGTTGAAGTCGTAAGCAGCATGGTGCAGCGGCTTACAGGGAGCCGATCCCAGCCACAGGTAGGCACCGGGGCGCGCCTGCAGCATAAAAGCAAAATCTTCCGAGGTGAGCGCGGGCCTGGGCGCGGCCTCCGCCGGGATGCCCGCCTGCGTCAGCGCCTCAAGGCAAAACTGCGCTTCCGCCGCGCTGTTAATTGTCGCCGGGTAGTAACGCTGATAGTTCACTTCTGCGCGCAGGCCATGGGCGGCGGTGATGTGCTCCGCCATCTGACGCAGCCGCGTTTCGATCGTATCCTGTGCCGCCGGGCTGAAGGTACGCACCGTGCCGGTGATGTTCGCCTCTGCCGGGATCATGTTGTGCGAAAAGCCGCCCTGCATCCGGGTGACGGTGAGCAGCGCGGTTGCACACGGGTCGAGGGCGCGAGAGACCAGGGTGTTCAGCTGCACCACCAGCTCACTGGTCGCCAGCAGCGTATCGCTGGTCAGGTGCGGCTGTGCGGCGTGACCGCCCCCGCCCACCACCCGGATATCAAAGCGGTCGGCCGCCGCCATAATGGCACCGGGCCGGGTCTGAACCTGGCCGAGCGGCAGTTCGGGCCAGTTATGAATGGCGTAGACCGCCTCACAGGGAAAGCGGGTGAAGAGGCCGTCGTCGATCATGGCTTTTGCGCCTGCCAGCCCCTCTTCGGCGGGCTGGAAGATAAAGCAGACACTGCCGTCAAAGCTGACATCGCGCGCCAGTTTTTCGGCGGCCCCCAGCAGCATCACCATGTGGCCGTCGTGGCCGCAGGCATGGCTCACCTGCTCTGCCCGGCTTTGCCAGTCGGTGCCGCTTTGATCCTGCATTGGCAGCGCATCCATGTCGGCGCGCAGGCCAATCATGCGTTCACTGCTGCCCTTCTTCAGTATCCCGACCACGCCGGTTTTACCGATACCGCGATGCACCTCAATGCCCAGCTGTTGCAGGAAAGTCGCCACAATGTCGCTGGTGCGCTGCTCCTGAAAGCCCAGTTCGGGATGCGCATGCAGATCGCGGCGCAGTGCCACTAAATGTTCCATTTTAATATCCTCGCGAACGGTCAATCTCACCCTGTAGCGGCTCGCCACGCTGGTAGCGCCGCAGGTTTTCCAGCAGTGCCGCTATGGCACTCTCATTCTGCGTCTGGCTGGCGATGTGCGGTGTCAGCCAGATGGCGGGATGGTGCCAGAACGGATGACCCGCCGGTAACGGCTCCGGGTCGGTGACGTCAATCACTGCGGCGCGGAGCTGACCGCTTTCCAGCGCCTGCAGCAGATCGTCATGATTGAGCTGCTGGCCGCGTCCGGCCTGCACCAGCGCCGCGCCCTGCGGCAACTGGCTGAACAGCGTCTTATTCAGCAACCCCTGTGTGGTGTCAGTCAGCGGCAGCAGACAGATCAGAATGTCGCTGTGCGCCAGGAAGTCAGCGAGTTGATCCGCGCCGTGCCAGCAGCGCACGCCAGGGATCTCGCGCGGTGTGCGGCTCCAGCCTGCGCAGTCAAAGCCCAGCGCCACCAGCTGCGCTAACGCAGCCTGCCCCAGTTCACCCAGGCCCATGACGCCCACCCGACGCTGGGCGGCCGGTAAGGCGGCGTGGGCCAGCCACTGCTGCTGGCGCTGCTGAGTGAAATAGCGCGGCATGTCGCGATGCAGGCCGAGCACCGCGAAGGTGACATATTCCACCATGCCCTGGGTCAGGCCCGGCTCGATCATTCTGATCACCGGCAGGTCGGGCGGTAACGCAGTGAAGTCAAACTGATCGGCTCCGGCTCCCACCGAGAACAGCAGTTTCAGCCGGGGAAACAGCGCCGGAATGTCAGCGGGGGGCTGCCAGGCGACCAGCGCCTCAACCTGCGCCGGATCACCGGTTTCAGGCCAGATATGCAGCTGAATGTCAGGCGCCTGTTCCGCCAGCCAGCGCTGCCAGATCCGGCCACGTTCCGGCTCCGATTTATAAACGATATGCATCAGGCCATCGCCTGAGTCATCAGCCCAAACGCCTGCATCCCCTGCGGCGTCCAGGGCGTGCCGCGCACCATCGTGGTGGGCGCATCGACCTGAGGAATGCCCAGACTCTCCAGCCAGGCGGCCATTGGCAGCGCACCGTCGGTATCAATGCGCAGGAACTGCCCCTGCAGCGATTGCATCAGTGAGGCGACCAGCGCCTGAGCGGCCGGGAAATCCGCGGCTATTACCGGGCCAATCGCCCAGCCGTGACCAAAGCGGCGCAGGCTGGCGAAGCCCTGAATCTGCTGCTGCGCATCCTCTAAAATCACTGTCTGGCAGTCGCGCAGTAAATGCTCAATCAGCGCCGGACGATGCATGCCATTTGCCTGCTGATCCAGCGTCACCAGCGTGGCGTGATCGAGCCGGGTCGCGGGTCGCAGCTGCAGTCCCGCCGGGATCACCACGTCAGGCAGTGTGGTCACTGCACGGGTCTGGTGCTGACGGATTTCACCGCAGCTGACAAAACCGAGCTTTTCATACAGGCCTTTGCCCATTTCAGTCGCGTGCAGACGCACATTACAGTCGGGCAGTTTTTCCAGCTGCGCCAGCATCAGCTGTTTGCCCAGGCCGCGCCCCTGCTGCTGGTTATCAACAATAATCAGTCCCAGCGTGGCGGCACTGTCGCCCCAGCGCCAGAGTACTGCGCTGCCAATCAGCTTACCCTGCTCTTCAATCACCGTGCCCTCGCCCAGTTGCAGCGCCAGCGCCCAGTCTTCGCGTCGGTGGGGCCATTTCAGCGCCTGCGTTAAGGTGAAACATTGGTCGAGATCGTCGGGCGTCATTGCGCGTATAGTCAGGCTCATAACAGCTCTCCTTACATCATGCCTGGCGTTTCAAGTCCGCTGCCGTCAACCAGACGGCTGTAGCGGTAAGGGGTCGGATCAACGATCGGTGTAGCCTCAGTCGCCAGGTCGGCGGCCAGTCGTCCGGCTCCGGGTCCGATACCGAACCCGTGGGCGCTGTAACCCGCCGAGAGCACCAGCCCCGGCAGTTTGGCCACGGTAGAGATGACCGGAATCGCGTCCGGGGTGCTGTCAATCATGCCGCCCCACGACTGCGCCAGCTTAAGATTCGCCAGCGCCGGGTATTCACGCCGCATCGCCGCCAGGCCCTCTTCCACGATTTTTGCATCCGCTGCCGGATCGAGAATGCGCATGCGCTCAAACGGTGACTCGCGGTCGAACGCCCATTTTCCCATCGCTTCCGGGCCGTTGAAGAATGGCGACAGGCCGAGATTCAGGGTGAGATTCTTGCGGCGGCTTTTAAAGGTCGGATAGAACTGGCGGGCATAGCGCAGCCCCTGCGCGCCCGGCTCCAGACGCCCGCGCCCTGAGACGGAGACGGTGTAGCTGCCGTCCATTTGTGGCCGACAGGCAAAGCCCGGCGTGTAAAGCGGCATGGCGATCGCCTGCTCGATGGGCTGCGTGCGGAAGGCGGTGCCAATCACATTGCCCAGCGGCAGGTCGATGCCGTGACGACGGCAGAACATCGAGGTCCAGGCGCCAGCGGCGCAGATAACCCGGCTGGTTTTGATCAGACCGCGTTCGGTCCAGACGCCGCTGACCCGACCTGCGGCGATATCCAGCCCGCGCACCGCGCACTGCTGAAACAGCAGCGCACCTTTTTTCAGCGCACCCGCCACCAGGCCAGGCGCAGCGAGGCGTGGCTCGGCGTGGCCGTCGGTGGGTGCTGAGAGGCCGCCCCGCCATTGGGTGGTGCTGCCGGGCGTCATCGCTTTGGCCTGTTCCGCCGTAAGAATCGAACTGTTTACGCCATAGCCTTTTGCCATCTGGATCCACTTATCCCAGGCCGCGATGTCCGACTCTTCCTGCGTGGCGTAGACCAGCCCGCTGCGGCGGAATCCCAGCTCTTCGCCGGTTTCGTCGTTCAGTTCACCCCAGCGTTGCAGCGCATAGATAATCAGCGGCAGCTCACGCTCATCGCGGTTCTGCTGGCGACACCAGCCCCAGTTGCGGCTCGACTGTTCCGCCCCCACCAGGCCTTTTTCAATCAGCACAACCTTCAGTCCCTGCTTCGCCAGCTCCCAGGTGGCTGCGGCACCGGCAATACCGGCGCCAATCACCACCACATCGGCGGAATCGGGGAAATTCGCACTGTCCTGTACATAACGAATCGGTGCAGGCATAACAAGATGACCTCTGTTGTCAGTATCTGATCTGGCTCAGGGCACTATCGCCGCTGTGCCAGACCCGCGCCGCCTGCGCAATGCATCAGTGCTGTGCAGGCGGGTAAATAAGAGCGCGTTAACTCACTCTGCTTTTAAAATCTCTTCATGCTCATCCAGCCAGCCCTGACGCAGCTCCGGCACCGCACGTTTCAGGCGCTCGAAATAGAGCTCGCTGGTCGGCTTGTCATAATCACTGCGTGCCAGCTGAGTCACGATACGACCGCTCTTCATCACCACAATTTCGTCGCACACCGCACGTACCGCATGCATGTCGTGGCTGATGAAGATCACCGAGAGCCCCAGCTCGCGCCGCAGTTCGCTGATTAAGTCGAGGACGGCGGCGGCGACCACGGTATCCAGCGCCGAGGTCACTTCATCACACAGGATCAGGTCCGGTTCAGCCGCCAGCGCACGCGCCAGATTGACGCGCTGCTTCTGCCCGCCGGAAAGCGCCCAGGGACGCCGCCACAGCACGCTGCGCGGCAGCTTTACCAGATCCAGCAGCTGATAAAGTCGCTGCTGGCGCGCCGCGCCGCTCAGGCCGTGAAACAGCGTCAGCGGTCGCGACAGGATGCGTTCAACGCTGTGGGCCGGATTCAGTGCGGTATCCGCCATCTGGAACACATACTGAATGCGGCGCAGCTCGTTGTCAGGGCGTTTCTGCATATCGCCTGCAATGTAGTGGCCGTTAAACAGGATGTGGCCGTGACTGGGGGCGTTGAGTCCGGCAATGGCGTGCGCCAGGGTAGTTTTGCCCGAGCCTGATTCACCGATAATGCCAATCGCCTGTCCTTTCCAGAGCTTGAGGTTGATCTCCTCCAGAATGCGCACTTTAGGATGGCCGTCATTACCGCGTGGGCCATAACCTGCGCTGAGGTCGCGCACCTCCAGCAGCGGATGAATATCAGCGGCGGCCGGACACCAGTTGCTGGGCCGCTCTTTCTGCCGCGCGGCGTCCATCAGTAAACGGGTGTACTCCGCCTTTGGCGCACCAATCAGATTTTCGGTGCTGCCATACTCCGCCATTTTGCCGCGCAGCAGTACCAGAATCCGGTCAGCCATCTGCGCGACTACGGCCAGATCGTGGCTGACGTAAATCGCGGTGACGCCACGCTGCACGACCACGCGGCGAAACGCTTTCAGCACTTCGACCTGGGTAGTGACATCCAGCGCGGTGGTCGGTTCATCGAGGATCACGACGTCAGGATCGCCAATCAGCGCCATCGCCGTCATCAGACGCTGCAGCTGACCGCCCGACACCTGGTGCGGGAAACGGTCGCCAATAGTCTCGGGGTTTGGCAGCGCCAGTTCGCGGAACAGGCCAATCGCCTTCTCTTTCGCCGCTTTACGGGTCAGGGTGCCGTGGATAACGACCGGCTCAATCACCTGGTCGAGGATCTTCATCCCCGGATTAAACGATGCCGCCGCGCTCTGAGCGATATAGGCAACTTTGTTGCCGCGAAACGCGCGCAGCTGGCCCGGCGTCAGGCTGTTAACGTCGGTGCCGGCAACGTGAATGTTACCTTCGGCGATGCGGCAGCCGCTGCGGGCATAGCCCATCAGCGCCATGGCGATGGTGGTTTTACCGGAGCCGGATTCGCCAATCAGCGCCAGCACCTCACCTTTCTGCACCGTAAAGTGAATGTCGGAAACCAGGTCGATCTCTTCGCCGCGATCGGTCTGCGCGGTAACACGCAGTTTATCTACCGAAATCACCGGCATGGCGGTATGTGGTGTCACGTTCATGCTCCCTCCTTCGCCAGCGTCATCGGACGCATCGCCTGCAGGCTGTCGATAAACAGGTTGGCGCCAATGGTCAGGCTGGCAATCGCCAGCGCGGGCATCAGCACCGCAGGCGAACCGTCAAACAGCCCCTGCATATTTTCACGTACCAGCGTGCCCCAGTCGGCGTACGGCGGCTGCACGCCCAGGCCCAGGAAGCTCAGGCCGCTCAGCAGCAGCACGATGTAGACAAAGCGCAGGCCAAAGTCCGTCAGCATCGGGTGCACCATGTTGGGCAGGATGTCATGAATGGCGATATACCAGCGACTCTCGCCTCGCAGCCGTGAGGCACGGACATAATCCATGCTGCGCAGCGAGCTGGCCATGGCAAAAGCGATACGGAAGGCGCCCGGCCAGTAGGTGAACACCGCCGTCAGGATCAGCATCGGCAGCGAGGAGCCAAATACTGCGACGATCATCAGTGACAGCACCTTGCCCGGCAGCACCAGCAGTGCGTCGTTGACGCGGCCGAGTAACTCCTCCAGCCAGCGTCCTGTCACCGCCGCCAGCAACGCCAGCAGCGTGCCGATCAGGCTGGCCAGCAGCGCCGCACTCAGCGCCAGGCCGATTGAGAACTTCGCGCCATAGAGAATACGGCTGAGCATGTCGCGTCCCAGATAGTCGGTGCCCAGCAGGTTATCGGCTGTCAGGCCGCCCATCAGTGGGCCGCCGCCGATGTCATCAATGCTGTGCGGCGCCAGCGGGGTGCCGAATACCGCCATCAGCAGCCAGAACAGTGACATCATCAGACCCAGCCGACCTGACCAGGAGAGCGACTGAAAGAAACGCCAGGGCAACAAGAGAGTATTCATGCGCTTCTCCATTTCGGGTTAAAGGCGATAGTCAGAATGTCAGCCGCCAGCAGCAGTACCAGATAACAGGCGGCGAACAGCATCACGCAGAGCTGCACCACCGGCAGGTCACGGTTACTGACCGCGTCCACCAGCTGGCTGGCCAGACCGGGATAGCTGAAGATGGTTTCGATGATGATCACCCCGCCAAACAGATAGGAGAGGCTGAGTGAGATCGCGTTGGCGATGGGTCCGACCGCGTTAGGCAGCGCATGACGCAGCACGGCGCGAAGCGGCGACACCCCTTTCAGCAGCGCCATCTCCAGATAGGGGCTGTCGAGCTGATTGATGATGGCGGCCCGCGTCATGCGTGCCATCTGCGCCACCAGCACGCAACAGAGTGTCAGCACCGGCAGCGCATAGGCTTTGAGGTAGCTGAGCAGGTCGCTGTCCGGACTGCCGAACGACATCGCCGACACCCAGTGCAGCTTGACGGCGAAAATCAGTACCGCCACCGTCGCCACCAGAAACTCCGGCACGGCTACCGTCGCCATGGTGCCGATAACCAGCGCCCGATCGAGCCGGGAACCGCGATTCATCGCTGCAATGATGCCGATGATCAGCGCCATCGGCACGCAGATCAGCGTGGTGATGCCCGCCAGTTCAAAAGTGGCGGGAATACGCTGCGCCACCAGCTGCGAGACCGGCAGATGGCTGGCAAACGAGGTGCCAAAATCGCCCTGCACCATGCCTGTCAGCCAGTGGATATAGCGCATCAGCAAAGGCTGATCGAGACCCAGCTGCTGCCGTAACGCCGCCACCGTTTCCGGCGTGGCGTTCTGGCCGAGGATCATCTGTGCCGCGTCACCCGGCAGCAGGCTGGTGATGAAGAACACCACCGCCGAGACGATAAGCAAAGTCAGGATGCCGGCGCCAATCCGCCGGGCAATCAGGAACATCATGTATCGGTTCATCGGCGTACTCCTTATGAATAGCCTAATGGGATAGGCTAAGATCAGGCGGTCAGCCAGGCAAACTCATGGAAGCGATAGCCCATCATCATGCCTGACGGCCAGGCCTCGACCCCTTTGACCTTTTTGCTGTAGCCATCGGTGGAGCTGATAAAGGTCGGAATGATGGTGCCGCAGTGATCATAAATCAGCGTCTGCATGTCGCCATACATCTGCTTGCGTTTTGCCTGATCGCGCTCACCGCGTGCGGCGACCACCAGCTGATCAAACTGGGGATTTTTCCAGCCCGATTCATTGTTCGGTGCCGTAGAGAGGTAAAACTGTGAGAAGAGCATGTCGAGCGTCGGACGCGGGTTAATCGAGCCATATCCCACCGGATCTTTCATCCAGTGCGAAGACCAGTAACCGTCATACGGCACACGTCGCACTTTCACATTGAGTCCTGCCCCGCGCGCCATCTGCTGGATCAACTGACCGCCTTCATTTGCCCCTTCGATATTCGGCGTAGTGATGATCTCTACCGTGGAGCCAGCCATGCCCGCTTTTTTGATGTGGAACTTCGCTTTTTCCACGTCGAGCGGACGCGGTTTGAGGTCGGCGTTGTAGAGCGGATGCCATGGCGGCACCGGGGTGTCATTACTCACGTCGCCATAACCCTGCAGCACCGTTTTCACCAGCATTTCACGCGGCTGCAGGTATTTCATCGCCAGCACAAAATCTTCGTTGCTGCCCGGCTTCATGTCGGTGCGGATAATCAGGTTGGTGTACATGCCCGATTTACTCTCCAGCACGCCAAAATCGCTGGTGGCTTTGATGCGCTTGCAGTCCGCAGCGCTCAGCGTGGAGACGATTTGCAGATCACCCGACATCAGGGCATTAACACGTGCTGCGGCATCGGTGACGCCAATCAGCTCGACCTCATCCAGATGCGGCAGACCCGGCTTGTAGTAGTTGGGATTTTTCGTGCCGATGGTGCGGGTACCCGGCATAAAGGTTTTGCAGATAAACGGACCGGTGCCGATGCCTTTGCTGAAGTCGGTGGTGCCGTCTTTCACAATTAAAAATGGGGGTGTCGCCAGCATGTAAGGGACGTCGAAGTTGGCGCTGTTCAGCTCCAGCTGCACCTCGTTATCGTTGACCGCGGTGAACGTTTTGAACTGATCGGCCAGCTTAAAAGCGATAGAGGCGATGGCCGGATCTTTGTGGCGGCTGAGCGAGAAGATGACATCTTTGGCGGTCAGCGGTTTGCCATCATGGAAGGTGACCTCTTTACGCAGTTTGATATGCCAGGTGATGCCGTCGCTGGAGTCCAGCGACTCAGCCAGCGCCGGTTGCACCATCAGGTTTTTATCCAGCTCGGTCAGACCGCTGTAGAACATGAACTGGCGGGTGTAGTCCGCGCTGTTGTTACTTTTGGCCGGATCGAGCGTATCGGTGGCCGAGGAATTCGACATCGCCGCACGCAGTTTACCGCCTGTGACCGGCTTGTCGTCCGCCAGTGCTTCCCCTGAAAAACCGATCAGGCCGCTGCTCATCACCGCACCTGCGGAGAGGATTTTCATCAGGCTGCGACGTGACAGCGAGCCTTCGGTGATCATGCGCGTCAGTGCCGGATTTACCGCATCAGCGTCTTTATTATCAAATTTACTCATCTCTGTACCCTCAATAGTCAGGCGAACCGGGGATTATTTTCTGGCGGTGCTGGACACCTGGCGGCCAGCACCCGACGGGACGTTATGAAAGGCGATCCTTTGCTTTGTAATAGAGTCCTGCGAGCGGTAAAAACCATGGCTTGCCGTGATAACCGGGCAGCGCGGGCCATGCGTCACGCTGCCAGGGATTTTCAGTGCGTTTTTCGGCCAGCAGGTCGGCCATAACCCGCCCCATCCAGACCGACATCTGCGTGCCGTGACCGCTGTAGCCCAGCGAATAGAACAGGCCATCCTGTTCACCCGCGTGTGGCAGACGGTCGGCGGTCATGTCGACCATGCCGCCCCAGCAGTAATCCACTCCAGCTTTGCCCAGCTGCGGCAGCATCTGCGTCATCGCGTGGCGCAGGATCTCGCCGCTGCGCGAATCGGAGGTTGGGTTGCTGACGGCAAACCGCGCGCGGCCGCCAAACACCAGCCGGCTGTCGGCGGTGGTACGGAAGTAGTTGCCGATATTCAGCGACGTCACATAGGTCCGGTTATTGGGCAGCACCTGACGCAGCAGCGCCGGGTCGAGTGCTTCCGTGACCACAATAAAGCTGCCGACCGGCACAATACGGCGCTGGAACCAGGGAAAAGGGCCGACGTTGGAGCAGCCGGTCGCCATCAGCACTTTATCCGCCAGAATCGTGCCCTGCGCGGTGTGTATCCGATGCTGATAGCCCTGCAGGCGTTCTAACTTCGTCACGGCGTGATGCGGGAAAATCTTCGCGCCGCTGCGGGCAGCCGCTTCCGCCAGCCCGATGCCAAATTTACCCATGTGCATCTGACCGCCACGCTTCTGCAGCAGGCCGCCGTGGAAATCGTCACTGGCGATCTCGTCGCGCACCGCCGTTTTATCGAGCAGTTCGATCTCCGGGTCCACGGTGCGGCGCATCAGTTCATACGCCTCCCGCAGCCCGGCCATATGCGACGCTTTGCTGGCGAGCTTGAGCTTGCCGCACAGCCGGAAGTCGCAGTCGATCTCTTCATCCTGGATCAGTTGCTGGACGTAGCTCACCGCATCGTCAAACGCCCGGTAGAAGCGACTGGCCTGCTCCAGCCCCTGACTTGCCACCAGCGAGGCGAAGTTCTGCGCCACACCGGTATTGCAGTGGCCGCCGTTGCGCGCCGAGGCCTGGCTCATCACGTCACCACTCTCCAGCAGCACCACACTGATGCCACTGCGCGCCAGGTTAAGCGCCGCCGAGACGCCGGTGAAGCCGCCGCCGATGACCACCACGTCCGCCTGTGCGGGCAGCGGTTCACGGGCGGCACCGGTAAAGGCCGGAGCGGTGGCCTGCCAGAACGATTCCAGTTTCATGGGGGATTCCTCAGAGTCCGACGACGCCAGGCAGGCCGCCGATATCTTTGATTTCGGTGTACTGGTAGTAAGGGTTCGCCGGTTCATGACCGCGATTGACCCAGACTTTGTTTTTGATGCCGAGATCGTGGGCGGTCATCAGGTCATAGCGGAAGCTGGAGGAGACATGCAGGATATCCTCCGGGCCGCAGCCGAGCTTATCCAGCATGTACTCGAAGCCTTTCATCTGTGGCTTGTAAGCCCCCGCCTCTTCGGCCGTGATGGTCATATAGATGGGCGCACCCAGACGCGGTTCGTGATGCGGGATCAGGTCTTTCATCGAGTTGGTCAGCAGCACCAGCGGAAACTCCTTAGCCACTTTTGCCAGCCCGGCGGGCACGTCGGGATGCGGACCCCAGCTGGCGCAGTCGGTGTAGATAAAGTCGCTGTCGGCTTTGTCCCACTTCACGCCCCACTTTTTGCAGGTGCGCTGAATCGCATTACTGACCACGTCGTAATAGGGTTTCCATGCGCCGAGCACCTCATCCAGACGGTAGGCGGCAAAGTCAGCGGTAAACGCGTTCATTGCATCCGGATCGACACGATCGCTGAAACAGCGTTGGGCGGCGCCCGCCATATCAAAGCGAATCAGCGTGCCGTAACAGTCAAACGTGATGAATTTCGGTTTAAACAGTGCCATGTAACAGCCTCGTCTTTGTCAGTTGCGCTTAGAAATCGATGAGTACACTCTTCTGGCGCTGGCAGGCCTGAAACGCCTGACGCCCTAAGTCTTTCCCAATGCCGGAACCCAGGAAGCCGCCGGTTGGAATGATGAAGTCGCCGGAGCGGCCATAGCGGTTGATCCAGACCGTGCCCGCATCGATGGCGCGCATCGCACGCAGCGCGCGCGGCAGACTCAGGGTGTGGACACCGGCGCAGAGGCCATAGGTGTCGTGGGCGGCCATCGCCAGGCCCTGCTCTTCATCGTCAAAGGTCTGCACCGTCAGCACCGGACCAAAAATCTCCTGCTGCACGGCCGGATTATCCTGCGCCACGTGGCTCAGCAGCGTGGGCTGCCAGAACCAGCCGTTTTCGGTGTCGGCAAAACGCTCTCCGCCCACCAGCACCTCTGCGCCCTGCGCTTTTGCTGCCTCAATCACCGAGCAAACTTTGTTGCCCTGACGTTCGTCGATCAGCGGCGCGTAGCGACTCTCTTCGTGCCAGGTGACACCCGGTTTAAGTTCGCGGCAGAGCTGTGCCAGCCGCTCAACCAGCGGGTCGGCAATATTGCGCTGCACAATAAGACGGGTGCCCGCGACACAGGCCTGGCCGCCGTTGGCGGTAAAGCCGCGCAGAATACGCTGGGCCAGCACCTCAAGGTCGCCCGCATCATCAAACACCAGCTGCGGACTTTTGCCGCCCAGCTCCAGCGTCACCGGTTTCATGCCGTGCTGCGCGGCATCGCTCATGATGCGCTTTCCGGTTACGGTCGAGCCGGTGAAGGAGACTTTGCGCACCAGCGGATGGGTCACCAGCGCGCTGCCGGTTACAGCACCGCTGCCCTGCACAATGTTCAGCACGCCCGCCGGTAAACCGGCCTGGATCGCCAGTTCGGCCATGCGCACGGTAGAAAACGGGGTGAGTTCAGAGGGTTTGAGGACGACCGCATTGCCTGCCGCCAGCGCCGGTCCGCATTTCCACGACGCCATCGACAGCGGAAAATTCCACGGGGTAATCGCGGCGATAACGCCATACGGTTCGGCAATCAGCATGCCGAGGCTGCTGTCGCGGGTAGGAAAGAGGTCGCCGCTGTATTTGTCAGCGCATTCGGCATAGAAGCGAATCGCTTCAGCGGTAAACGGGATTTCGTGTAGTACGACGTCATTGATCGGGCGGGTTGAACCCAGCGCTTCCAGCTGTGCCAGCAGCGGGTCCTGCTCAATCAGATCGGCCCAGCGGCGTAACACACGGCCGCGTTCACGCGGCGGACAGCCGGACCAGCCGCTGGTTTTCAGTGCCTGATGCGCGACGGAAACAGCGCGATCGACATCCTGCGGCGTAGCGTCCTGCAGCGTGGCATAAACCCGGCCATCAGAGGGACGTTTAACCTCAAAGGCTGCGCCCTGGCTCTGGCAGTGCTGGCCGCCAATATAATGGCCAGCCGGAAGAGAAACTTTTTCAGGGTCGAAACTTAACATGGAAGAATTCCTTATTTGTTACACCCATCAGTTGCTGATTTATTAGCGTTTACAACGGCCGATTTCTGCGGTGTTAATAAGCTAATGCAGAAAGTATGCCAGCCGGGCAAAAAATAAAAATGCGTTTAAAACAGCGCAAAAAAATTTTCTGCCGTATTGCCGGGGGATTTTTTGCGGAATTGCCGAACAATTAAACAGATGATTTACTTCACAAAATTTATGCGCCCTGCTGGTGCAACCTGCACGGAAATTGCACCAAAGCGGATATAAGGGGTCAGGCTGCTCATTACAGTGCCAGGTCCCCGCCGATTTACCGACCGGTCTCACATCCCTGATAAATTCTTTCGTTTTTAAAGACTATTATTTGACGCCAAAGAAATTATCCTGAGCATCAGGCAAAAAAAAACGCCAGCCTGATCATCCGGCTGGCGTTCTATTAATATTTAATTACAGACTGCCAATGTGAAATGTTTTCTGTTCCAGATATTCATCAATTCCGTAGCGGGAACCTTCCCGGCCAATACCGGAGAGTTTCACACCACCAAACGGCGCAACCTCCAGGGAAATTGCGCCGGTATTAAAGCCGACCATGCCAAACTCCAGCGCTTCCGCTACCCGCCACGCCCGCCGGATATTCTCGGTAAAGAAATAGGCTCCCAGGCCGTAAGGCGTGTCGTTCGCCATCGCGATCGCCTGCTCTTCATCATCAAAGATAAACAGCGGCGCGACCGGGCCGAACGTCTCTTCATGGGCGATGCGCATGCCGGACGTGACCTCACCGAGTACCGTGGGCTGCACGAAGGTGCCGTTGCCCTGGCTCATGCCGCCGGTCAACAGGGTTGCTCCCTGACTGAGCGCATCGTCGATGTGACCATTCACTTTCTCCACCGCGCGGCTGTTGATCAGCGGGCCAATGGTGCTGTCGGGCGCAAAGCCATCGCCCACTTTCAGGGTGGCGACCGCCTCCAGCAGTCGGGCGGTGAAGCGCGGATAGATGCTCCGCTGCACCAGAATGCGGTTGGCACAGACGCAGGTCTGCCCGGCGTTGCGGAACTTGCTGAGCATGACTCCGGCGACCGCAATCTCAATATCGGCATCATCAAACACGATCAGTGGCGCGTTGCCGCCCAGTTCCAGACTCAGGCGCTTTATGCTGTTGGCGCTCTGCTGCATTAATAACTGCCCGATGCGGGTCGAACCGGTAAAGGAGATTTTACGCACCGTGCGGCTTTCAGTCAGCGCCGCACCAATCTCCGTGGGCAGGCCGGTCAGCACCTGCAACACGCCAGACGGGAAACCGGCGCGCTCTGCCAGCACCGCCAGTGCCAGCGCCGAGAGCGGCGTTAACTCCGACGGTTTAACGATAATCGGACATCCGGCGGCCAGCGCCGGGGCTACCTTTCGGGTAATCATCGCAATCGGGAAGTTCCACGGCGTAATCGCGGCGGCAACCCCAACCGGCTGTTTCAGCACCAGAATGCGACGGTCCTCGCTGGGCGCGGGAATGGTGTCGCCGTAGATGCGACGCGCCTCTTCCGCAAACCATTTCACAAAACTGGCGCCGTAGAGCACTTCGCCTCTGGCTTCCGCCAGCGGTTTGCCCTGCTCGGCGGTCATGATGATCGCCAGGTCGTCAGCATGTTCCACAATCAGCTGATGCCATTTTTCCAGCAGCGCGGCACGGCTGGCATTAGGGGTTTTGCCCCAGCTGATGCGCACCGTTTCCGCATAGGCTATCGCCTGTTCCGTCTCTGCCCGGCCCAGCGCCGGAATGGTGGCCAGCGTTTCGCCCGTGGCGGGATCGATAACCGGCAGCGTGGCGCCCTGATGCGCATCCTGCCAGCGTCCGGCAAACAGCGCCTGCTGGCGCAGCAAATCGCTATCGGTAAGTTTTAATCGCGACATAACATCCCCTCGTGGTCAGTTAATTCCACTTTATCGCGCCGGGTCAGCGCAGGATGTTGTTGTGCGGGGTGAGAAAGGTCAGTGAGCGAATTTTTCGCGCTGATTTGAAATTTTATGCCGTGCGGGAACGGGGGCGCATCCGGTGGGATGCGCGGTGTGATTAAATCTGGAAGTCGATGACCGGTTCGTCGTCGTTACTGTAGGAGAGCGCCTGGCGTTTAATTTCCTCCAGCGACAGGTTGGCGTTGCAGAGTTCCAGGAACTGCCAGACGTAGTTGCGCTGCAGCTGACCGCGCTTGAGGCCGAGCCAGACGGTGCTGGCATCGAAAAGATGCGTAGCATCCAGACGCTCCAGCTCTTCACTCTCTTCCGTTTCACACGCCTGATCGGCCAGTATTCCGACGCCCAGACCGAGTTTGACGTAGGTTTTCACCACGTCGGAGTCCTGAGCGCTGAGCACGATATCCGGTTTCAAACCCGCCGTCTGGAAGGCACGGTCAACCCGCGACCGGCCGGTGATGCCCTGCCGGTAGGTAATGAGGGGATAGCGGCTGAGGGTGCTCAGTGAGACCGGCTGGTTCTGCACCAGTTCATGCCCTTTCGGCACCAGCAAGGCGTGATGCCAGCTGAACCAGGGGAAGGCGGCCAGACTGCTGTTGTTGACCAGCATTTCACTGGCGATGCCGATGTCCGCTTCACCCGCCAGCAGCATGGTGACGATTTCCTGCGGCGATCCCTGATTCAGTTCAAGCCGGACGTTGGGATAGAGCTGACGGAACGCCTTGATCACTTTCGGCAGGCTGTAGCGCGCCTGAGTATGCGTGGTGGCGATGGTCAGGATGCCGCTGGTTTCATTGGTAAACACATCGGCCAGTCGCCGCACTTTGCCCGCCTCATCCAGGATGCGCTCGGCAATAGTCAGCAACGCTTTGCCCGGTTCGGTCATCCCCAGCAGACGCTTACCACGACGGATAAAGATCTCTACACCCAGCTCATCTTCCAGATCGCGGATGTGCCGACTGACACCCGACTGGGAGGTAAACAGCGTGTTAGCGACTTCCGTTAAATTAAACTCACAGCGGGCCGCCTCGCGGATGATTTTAAGCTGCTGGAAATTCACGATATTTACCTCCCTTTACATAATCTGATTCTCTGATGGTAAGAACTATTATTGATAACCGGAAATACTAAAAAATTTGGCTTTATGACTTTAGGGAATAAAGGGGGGATGGTTGCGCGGATGCGCGGAGGTGTTCGCTGCGCGAACGGGCTATGAGAGGGTTTTGTTCGCCTGGCAGGCTGCATGTGCAAAAGCCAGGGTGTTCGCTGCGCGAACGGGTACTGAGAAGGTTTCGTTCGCCTGCCGGGCTGGCATCTCCCGGGTATTCGCTGCGCGAACGGGCCTTGAGAAGGTTTCGTTCGCCTGGCAGGCTGCATGTGCAAAAACCTGGGTGTTCGCTGCGCGAACGGGCACTGAGAAGGTTTCGTTCGCCTGGCGGGCTGGGCAGTTTCAGTAACGCCTCTGCAGGCGACCAACAAGGGGGCGCCAGTCGCCGCGCCCCCTTGACCCCGGGCTCCGGCCTGCTTCACCGCCGCTTCGCGGTCCCTTCGCTTCTTCCGGATTTCTCACGGACCGCCGGGACGCGCCATCCCTGGCGCGAACCCGCCTCTTCGCGACATCCCTGTCGCTCGTCCTGAAATCCCTCATCCGCTCAGCGGTTCTGACGGCCTCCCCAACCCCTCGCTGTTAATTCTTCTTTTTGTGTGGGGTATCTCATCGCTTTACGTTTCCGGAGCTGTCACTGGACAGCAGACAACGCAGCACTAAAAAAACAAAAAGATTTTGCAGGCGAGGTTTGTCAGAGGCGTCCGAAGCGCTGAGGAACAACCGGAGGCAAGGATGAGCCGACAGGACGTCGGCGAAAGGACGGCACGAGCCAGGGATGGCGAGTCCGGACGGTCCGCGGGCCGCAGGGCGTGACGAAGGGACCCCGCAGAGCGGGGCGCGGAGGCAGCCGGACGCCGGGATTGTTAAGGGGCGGGCGTACGCCCCTTGACGCGTCCGCCTGCACAGAGAACCTGAAACTCTCCACCGCCTGGCGGGCGTAACCTGCTCAGACTCAGACCGCTGCAAAGCCTGACCTTAGCCCGCTGCAAGCGCCCCCCTTACCCTACTAACATCAACTCCCGCTCCTCATTCAGCGGCTTGTTCAGCAGCGACAGCAGAATATTCTTCACGGCTTGTGCAGAAGGTGACAGCGGTAACCGGGCGGAGATGTTCAGCGACAGCGGCAGGCTCAGTGACGGGCTATTGATGCGTGACATCCAGGCATCCGTCGAACCCACCAGTGAACGGGCGGCAGATTCAGGTAACACGGTGACGCCCATGCCGCTGGAAATGGCTGACGTCAGGGTTGAAATCGATTCGATCTCACCGATGATGCGCGCGCTCAGGCGACGCAGTGAAAATGCCTCATCGACGCGCTTGCGCACGGCACTGTAGTCACGCGGCAGGAACAGGCTCATCTGCGCGACATCCGCCAGATCGACACTGGCACCCGGATAATCGGTGGCGCCGACCAGGAAGAGATCTTCTTTCATCAGCGGCATGCTGTTGATACCGGCTGTGGGAGCGCGATCGTACAGCACTGCCATATCCAGCTGACCGCTCATCACTTTCTCATTCAGTACGCTGCCACTGTTTTCGTGCAGGTAGACCAACACTTCCGGAAACTGATCGCGGACGGTTTGCAGCAGTGGCATCGTCAGCGAGGATGCTGCCGTACCCGGTGCCAGACCAATCGACACCTGACCGCTCAGCACCTGACCGGCGTTAATGACCGCCGTCTGTGCCTGTTCACACTGGCGCAAAATGGTGCGCGCATGACCATAGAGAATCTTACCGGCTTCAGTTGGCGTAACGCCGCGCTTGGTGCGGATCAGTAACTGCTGATCCAGTTCATTCTCCAGCGTCGCCACCTGCTGACTGAGTGCAGGCTGTGCGATGTGCAGCACTTCGGCTGCCTGCGTCAGACTGCCGATATCGACGATTTTCACAAAGTACTTCAGTCGTCTTAAATTCATCTTGCCTCCGTCACTCACCCCGAATAGCGAAATGGGTTAGACCCCATCGCCCTGATAACAGAGATTTTGCAAGATGCAGGCCAGGTTTAAACGACACTTGCCCGCTACCCGCCAGATTTTTCCTAACGGCCCGGAAAATAAGCGTTTCTGATTACCTCTTAAGGGTTAATAAGCATCAGGAATGCCTGAACAGATAAGGGGATGGGGTCAGGCGCACTGTGACAGTGCAGACGCTGCGAGTCAGACGTGCAGAAAAGTGATGACAGGCTGTACAGTTTTAGTGCAGTGGAAACGTATTGCACCTGATGAAGGCTTGCCGCGCCTGACGCGTAGCGTGACGAAGGGGCCGGAAAATGTAACCGCTATCAGTGGGATTTCTTATCGCTGACAGCTACCGGAGGGTAAAAAGCAACCGTTGCCCTCTCCCGCATACGGAAGAAGGCAACGCCTGCTGATTAACGTTTTTTGCGGTTACGGTGCATGTCGATAGAGACCGCAGCCACGATGATCATCCCTTTGATAATGTCCTGAATGTACGCATCGACACCCACGAAGGTGAAGCCGCTTTTGATCAGGCCGAGGATCACAGCGCCAATGAGTGTGCCGGTGATACGGCCCACGCCGCCCATCAGGCTGCTGCCGCCGATAACGGCTGCGGCAATCGCATCCAGCTCGTAGGACATCCCCATGCTTGACTGGCCGCTGCTGACACGCGCCGCCAGTACCACACCCGCCAGGCCAGAAAGCGCGCCGGCAATGGTGTAGACGATGATCAGATACTTATTAACGTTGATACCGGAGACTTTCGCTGAAGTCATGTTGCCGCCGATGGCGTAAACATATTTACCGTAGCGGGTATGTTTCAGGGCAATGTGGAACAGCAGCGCCACGACCAGGAAAATCACCACTGGCATTGCGCCCTGCCCGATTGAAGTAAAGCCGTCGGACAGGAAGCTGATGGGATTACCCTGGGTGTAATACTGCGCCAGACCACGCGCCGACACCATCATGCCCAGTGTGGCGATGAATGGCGGAATACCGGTACGGGTAATCAGCACACCGTTGACCACACCCGCCAGCAAACCGACGCCGATACCGGCCGCGATCGGGATTACCGCAGGCATATTCACCAGCGACGGATACATCGGTGACAGGCTGTCAGAAGTCTGCGCCAGACTCGCGGCCACAACCGCCGCCAGGGCGATAACGGAACCGGAGGAGAGATCGATACCCGTGGTGATAATGACCTGCGTCACGCCAACCGCGATAATCCCGATAATCGCCACCTGCAGGACAATCAGGATCAGACGGTTGGTGTTGAGCAGGAAAGACTGGTCACGCACGTACCAGCCAAACATTTCAAAAATCAACGCAATCCCCACCATCACCACAAAAATGCCGGTATCTTTCGGCAATTTATGACGCAGGCTGGCAAAAAAAGAGGGTTGCTGCGGGGCTGCCGGAGTGGCAGTAGCTTTCATATTGCTCATAGTGGTCTCGCGCCTCACTCGGATGCCAACGACAGAATGGTTTCCTGATCGGCTTCTTCTTTATCGAGGATGCCGGTTATACGCCCGCCGTGCATCACCATCACCCGGTCGCTCATGCCAAGGATTTCCGGTAGTTCAGAAGAGACCATGATGATAGCCACGCCACGGTTGGCAAGTTCACTGATTAAGCGGTAAATCTCCGCTTTTGCACCGACGTCAATGCCGCGCGTCGGTTCGTCCAGAATCAGAATCTTCGGTTGCGCCAGCAGCCAGCGGGCAATCAGAACCTTCTGCTGATTACCGCCGCTGAGGTTGTTGATGATCTGATCCATGGTCGGCGTTTTGATATTGAGCCGACGGATCTGGTCCATGCAGTCCTGCGCCATCTTCACATGGCTGACAAAACCGCTTTTGCCGCTGTACTCCGGCATGTTGACGATGCTCATGTTCTCCATCACCGACAGCACCAGAAACAGCCCGGACTTTTTGCGGTCCTCGGTGAGAAACGCCATGCCTTTTTCAATCGCCGTTGAGGGTGAGTCGATCGTCACCGGCACGCCATCAATTAAGATCTCGCCGCTGTCGAAGCTCTCCATGCCGAACAGGCTCTCCATCACCTCACTGCGACCGGCACCCACCAGTCCGGCGACGCCGAGGATTTCACCCCGGCGCACGCTGAAACTGACGTCGGTGAAACGATCTTTGCAGGTGAGATTACGGACCGTCAGCACCTCTTCCCCGATGGCGCTGTTGAATTTCGGGAACAGCTGCGTCAGTTCGCGGCCTACCATCTGGGTAATCAGCGACTGGCGGGTATATTTCGCCGTCTGATCGCTGGCGATCCAGGTACCGTCGCGGAAAATACTGACTTCATCGGTGATATTGAAGATTTCATCCATCTTGTGACTGATATAGATGATCGCCTTACCCTGCTCGCGCAGTTCACGAATGATGGTAAACAGGTGCGCGACTTCGGTTTCGGTCAGCGCGGAGGTCGGTTCATCCATGATGACGATGTCTGAATCCCAGGAGACCGCTTTGGCAATCTCGACCATCTGCTGCGACGCAATGCTCAGCTCGCCCACCATCCGATCGGCTTTCAGGCGGATATTCAGGCGGTTAAGCAGTTCCTGCGTCTTCTGATTGAGTCGGGCGTGATCGACAAAACCAAACTTCATCGGCTCACGACCCAGCCAGATATTCTCGGCGACGGTCATGTAAGGCACCAGGTTGAGCTCCTGGTGGATCATTGAAATGCCGGAACGCAACGCGTCCATGGTGTCCTGAAACTGCACCGGCTCCCCTTTAATTTTGATGGTGCCCTTATCGGGACGATACATCCCGATAAGGCACTTCATTAAAGTGGATTTGCCCGCGCCATTTTCGCCCATCAAGGCATGTACCGTTCCCGGACGCACCCGCAACGACACATTGTCGAGGGCTTTAACGCCGGGGAAGAACTTGCTGATGCCTTCGGCTTCAAGCGCAAACGCGTTCATACATCACCTCCGTACAGCTGGGTCGGGAACGATTATTTCAGGTTACGATTGGTAAACTGTTCCATGTTGTCTTTGGTAATCAGCTGGTAAGGGATGTTGATGATTTTCTGAACTTTCTCGCCCTTCACCAGTTTGATCGCCGTCTGCACCGCACCTTCACCCTGGCCCTGCGCATCCTGGAATACCGTGGCGACCATCTTGCCCTGCTTCAGCATCTGCAGTGCATCCGGCGTGCCATCGACGCCCGCAATCAGGATTTTGTCCGGGTTTTTACCCAGCGCCTGCAGCGCACCGATCGCCATTTCATCGTTGTTTGAGGCGATGGCATTGATCTGATCACCGGCCGTCATCCAGTTACTGACCACATCCACCGCGTCGTTACGGGTAAATTTGGCGGTCTGTTTCTGTACGATTTTGATACCAGGGAATTTAGCCGCGACTTCTTCCACGCCTTTGGTACGGTCGCGGGTCGCTTCGTTCGCCAGGTCACCCATCAGGATGGCAACGTTACCTTTGCCGTTCATCGCTTTAGCCAGCGCTTCCATCTGTAAACGTCCGGCCAGTTCTGAATCGGAACCGACATAGGCCATTTTGCCCGTCAGCTCAGCGCCTGGACGGCGGTTCACGAAGATCAGCGGGATACCTGCTTTACTCGCCTGATCCATAATCGGTTTCACCGCGTTGGTGTCGACCGGGTTGACGATCAGTGCATCAACACCCTGACCGATAAAGTTTTGTACCTGCTGCAGCTGCTGTGAAACGTCGCCCTTTGCATCCTCTACCTGTCCTTTGACGCCATCTTTCTGCATCTCTTTCTGCATTGAAGTGCGCAGAATGGTCAGGAAGTTGTCATCAAACAGCGCCATCGAGACGCCAACGGAGATATCTTTTGCCATAACCGCGGCAGGTAACATGCAGGCTAACAGTGAGGCGACAATCGTTTTTTTAATGTTCATAGGGACCCTTCTTATTTGTTAACTTGCTCAGCGGCTGTGACTGCGAATGAAAAATATCTTTTACATTCATCCAACCTGACTGGCGTCTGTTTCGGGAAATTTGAGGTAAGACTTCAGGTTCTGGCTATTTTTGTGATCGACCACTCCTTTTCACAATCACTTGATCTACAAACAGTTACTTTCAAAATGCTGTTTCACTTCCGGACGATGGTGACGACCGTGATGATAAGCAGTTTATTTATTCCATCTAATCTCGTTTTGAAATTTTTATCATAAAAGCACTGAAACGGTTGTTTTAACATCGGCAAATAACAAAACTTTGACATGCCTCTAACATCTACTGAGAAATGCCCGCAAAGTGAGATCCTGCTGGCAGTTTGAAAATCCATCAGAATCAGGTAAAAATCATCAAACCGCTGCTTTTACGAGCATCTGAACGCAATTCAGTAAACAGGGCTTTGACAAGCGGGATCAGCGCCGCTAATATTCGCCCCGTTCAAGCGATTCCTCTGTAGTTCAGTCGGTAGAACGGCGGACTGTTAATCCGTATGTCACTGGTTCGAGTCCAGTCAGAGGAGCCAGAATTAGAAAAGCCCGCTCAGGGAAACCTGAGCGGGCTTTTTGCATTTAACTTTTCGGTCACGGCGGAATGGCTTTTCCGCGTGAGTGGCTTACACCACGAACCCATAGTGCGAGCCGTCTGGTAGTTCAACCACCAGCCGCAGCTTACCCCCAGCCGCATCGACGTAGCGTTTGAGCGTGGAAAGCTTCAGGTCACGCCCCGGCTTCTCCATACCCGCCACGGTCGGCTGTGTGATGCCCAGCACCTGCGCCATTTCCACCTGCGTTTTCTGCACTTTCTCACGCAGCTCGGCAAGGTGTATGTTGAGCAGGATTTCTGTCGCCATGGCCTGTGCGTCGGCAACGACTTCCGGTTTTTCATCCGCAATAAGCTGTTCCAGCGTTCTGCCCATCACGTGACTCCTTATGGTTAAAGCTTTTTAGCCAGTGTGTGAATTCCCGATCGGCAACCGGAAGTTTGATGACATGTCAGAAAGGGGTTCCGTTCTGTCTGTGAAGCAGACACTAAAGCTGCACGGATTTGCGAGCTGTCGCTGATGTGCTGAAGGATGACGGATGGGATCAGAGAGTGATACATGCGTTGCTTTAAGTCAGGCAGCCCGCCCGGGGTTATCCGGGCGGGCTTTTCGATTGAACGGTGTAAGCTTTGTCAGGGTTGCCCTTCCATATTCCAGCGAGCTGATCCCATCACATCGAAAACGTGCTGGTCAGTGAAAGCCGGGAATCTGGCACGTTTTGCCGCCTCGATTAACGCTTTGCAGTAATCTCTGTCGCCCCCTTTGATGATGAAATTATCCAGGGTGCCATCAATTTTAAAATCCAGATGGGCATTACAGCGTTTTCCATTCCAGGCGTGCGGCTCTGTTAATGCGGCATCCAGTGCTTTCTTAATGCCCGACGCCTGCTGACCATAGATATCCTTGTCCCCTACTTTGCCTGATTGGTTATAGCTGCAGGTTTCGAGTGCCGTCTTTTTATTACATTCACTGGGAGCAAGAGGCGTACAGCCTGCTAAAGCAACTGAGAGCAGTATCAGGATGATTTTTTTCATATAAGTCCTTTTAAGGTAGCGCCCGTGCAGGATTTCCTGTGTTAATGCGGTGCACGGGTAGGGTCAGTTCATCGGTCGCTTATTTTCTGCAGATCTGCCTTGAAGCAGATTTATTTTTTACGCCAGAAGAGAAAGGCAGCCAGCGCTGTGAGCACCCCAATCCACGGCATCGTGCCCGCACCTGCCAGAAAGTTGTGTCGATCAATCGCATTGTCTTTTCTTATATCTGCAAAACGTGCAATGGCCTGCTTTTCATCAGCGGCATGCACTTCCTCCACCTCTTTCTTATATCCCTGCGCCAGCAGATCTGCGGCGCGATTCACGCTTGATCTTGCCAGGGCAATAGTCTGTTTTCCCTGCGTATAGAAACAGTAATCTGGCATTGGCTTTGCTCATTCTGAAGAGTCGGTGTTCTACTCTATCGGATGCCAGTCAGGATCGGTAGCATTGATGAGTAGTCTGTGTGAGGTGCGTCTTCCGGTCGTCTGCGTGCAACCCTTATGAATGCAGACGCGACTGAATCGTGTCAGAGAATTATTCCCTTAGATTCTTATTTTAAATATATCGCCCCTTCAAATTCATCATCTGAAAATAGCCATTATTTTCTGAGGCGCTTTCACAGCCATAAGTTTGATCTATATCAATAAATGAGGGTTAATTTGACAAAACATTACTTACGTTAAATTAATTCAATTTATTCATATAGTTAAACACCAACCTCCGTAAGGTTAGCAACCAGATAATTACCAGGAAAAACAATATATATCTAATTAATTAATTTCCGACACAATCTGAAATAACTTTAAAGAATAATTTTACCCTGACGATAAGAAGATCATCCTTGGATTTATTTAATGCTTTTTTTGCTTCTGAAATCTCAATAAAGGTGAACCTCATGGGTCTTGCTCAACGCATCTCAAATATTAAAATCGGGAAAAAACTGGGCGTCGGCTTTATCATCGTCATCGCTGCCTCCCTCGCCATTACCGCTATCGCTTTCGATTGTTTTCGCAGTATTAAAGACAACTCTGCCCGGCGCACCATTACCGTGGAGATGGTCAACACGTTAAGCAAGGCCCGCCTTAATCGCACCCTCTACCAGTACACCAAAGATCCTAAATTTGCCACGCAGAACGTTCAGGCCCTGCATGAGTTAGATGCCCTTTATAAACGCCTGGATGGATTCAGGTGGGATGAGATAGGTCAGCAGAAAGTCGCGGCAATTGGTCAGCTACTCAACGAGTATAAGATTCAGCGTGAGAAGTTCGTGTCGTCTGCGGAGGCAACATCCGCTGCCTTTGAGGCTATAAAGCCGGGCGCCCTGATTGCCCTTGCGCATCAGTTCGAATCACTCGATATGGCTCTGACGCCCGATGCGGCGCTGCCGGTCATGCACATGGCCGCTGCGCTGTTTGATGCGACCAATGTTGAAAAAGCCTTTCTCGACAAGCCCTCAGAGAACACCCGAAAGGCGGTCATTGAGGAATACACCGCAATCACTACTCTGAGTGAGCAACTGGACAGTTTCGCCCAGCCCAATATCGATGAGGCCACGCGGAATGTGATCAGTACTCTGGCGCAGCAGCGCGAGCCTTTGACGCGCTATGTTGATGCTTCAGAGAAAGAAAAAGGGGAATCTGCAAGTCTGAGCACCACCGCAGAGCGCCTCAATGCGGCGGTGGCCGATACCTTTGCCTTCCAGTCCCAGCTATCCGCTGAATTTATCAAACAGGCGGAGTGGCGTATTGCGTTTGCCGCACTGACCTGCGTCATCCTGAGCCTGCTCATCGCCTGGCGGATTACCCGCAACATTACGCTGCCATTGAAAGAGACACTGAATGCCGCGCAGCGTATTGCCAGCGGTGATTTAACCACCTCACTGAATACCACGCGGGGTGATGAGTTAGGCCAGCTAATGCAGGCGGTGGATGCTATGAACAGCAGCCTGCAGAACATCATCACCCACGTGCGTGATGGCGTCAGCAGCGTGGCACGTGCCTCGGCAGAAATTGCAGCAGGCAATACCGACCTCTCCTCCCGCACCGAACAGCAGTCTGCCGCCGTGGTTCAGACGGCTGCCAGCATGGAAGAGCTCTCCTCGACGGTGAAACAGAATGCGGAGAACGCCCACCACGCCAGTCAGCTGGCAACCGATGCGTCAGTGAATGCAGGACGCGGTGGTGAGATTATCCGTGACGTGATCGTTACCATGAACAGCATCAGCCAGAGTTCAGGAAAAATCGGCGAAATCATTCACGTCATCAACAGCATCTCCTTCCAGACCAATATCCTGGCGCTTAACGCCGCCGTTGAAGCGGCACGAGCCGGTGAACAGGGTCGCGGGTTTGCGGTAGTTGCCGGGGAAGTCAGGAATCTGGCACAGCGCAGCGCGCTGGCGGCTAAGGAGATCGAAACGCTGATCAGCGAGTCACTTGATCGCGTTCATGACGGTTCTGAATTTGTGGAACGCGCCGGCACCACCATGGATGAGATCGTCCGCTCGGTCAGTCAGGTTAAAGATATTATGGGTGAGATTGCGGCTGCCTCAGACGAGCAGAATCGCGGGATTTCACAGATCGCTACGGCAATGACTGAGATGGATACCACGACACAACAGAACGCCGCGCTGGTCGAGGAGTCCTCCGCCGCAGCCAGCTCTCTGGAGTCTCAGGCAGAAGAACTGGAAAAAACGGTGGCCATCTTCCGTCTTTCTCCAGGCCAGAATCGCGCTGTTCCTGTCCTGGCACCACGTTCAGTTCCCGCGATGCCCGTGACGGCTTCCGCCGACGCCAGCTGGGAAAGCTTTTAACAGTTAGGGAGGCTTTATCTGGCCTGATGCTGTGCAGCCAGTTTCATATCAATGAGGCTGGCTGAAATAGCGTTCCCGGAGGAATAATCTCTTCCGCCATGCTCAGGTTCGCGCCGGATTGTATTTTGGGTTCGGGAGAGAGGAAAAGCCGTGCGGTGGGGTATAACGCGATGGCGAGAGAAGTGTCGTCCCTGACATTTTCTCCGGCCGGTATACGCTTTCGCGCAACCGTTGAGGTCGTCCGCTTCGTCGTTTTCCGGCCGGAGCCGGACTACGTCCACTGGCGTCAGTTCAGTTACTGCTAGTTCAGTTCTTCGTTCAGGCCTGCAAGAGTCTGCAGGTACGGCACCTGCTTTTGAGCAACCGACGGTGACTTAAAACTGCTCAGCCAGCTTCTGGCTTCGGAGATTTTTGTCAGCCGATCTTCGTTGCGTTCAGATTTCGCCATAAAACCCAGTTGGGTAAAAAGTGATGCGATACTGATTTCTTTCTCACCCAGGGCAAGGCTGAGTGCCGCTTCGCCAATAATGACGTGGCCTTTCTCGTCGTCTCGAAATAACACAGAAAATCCTCCATTTGGTACGAATTGATGACAACCTCACCAGAGACTGTAGTCCTGAAAGCGAGAACTGCCCGAATTAATCACTAAAAATCGCGCAACCTCCTGATCGAATGTACTAAATATTTTTTTCCGGATTGTTCTGTTTGTCTCTGCCGTCCTTCCTGCCAGACTGGCTGGTCTTATCAGCACGGGATGCCACCATGAAACTCTCTGTTCTTCTCACGTTGTTAGCCGCGACAGTATGCTCAGTGTTTGCTGCCCATGGTGGATTCGCAACGCATCAGGCCAGCCAGTCGCTCTCCACACAAAGCGGCGAAGCCATTACTGAAGAGTAATCGCCTGATCCGACGTCGTCACCGACCGGGCAATCGGTTATCATCCTGTGCCCTTTACCAGCCGGTTGCCCGATGTCTGCCCTTATCGATACGTTTATCGCCCCACCCTGCTTTGATGAGATCGCCCTCCTCTTCGAGGATGAGCATCTGCTGGTGATCAATAAACCCAGCGGGCTGCTGAGCCTGTCCGGCAAAAATCCACAAAACCTCGATTCAGTGCATCACCGGCTGGTGAAACTCTTTCCTGGCTGTACGCTGGTTCATCGGCTCGATTTCGGCACCTCCGGTCTGATGGTCGTTGCACGCAACAAGGCTGTTAACGCCGTCCTCTGCCAGCAGTTCAGCCAGCGCAGCGTTGGTAAAACCTATCAGGCACTGCTGTGCGGACACCTTGCCGATGACTCAGGGATCATTGATGCCGCGATAGCCAAAGATCCGGCGCAGTTTCCCCGCATGGTGATATGCGAGATACAGGGCAAACCCGCGCGATCACGCTATCGGGTCATGGAACGCAGTTATTTTCAGGGGAAAGAGGGAGAGGTGTTGCCGGTTACGCGGGTTGAACTGACGCCGGAAACGGGACGCACCCACCAGCTGCGCATTCACTGTCAGCAGCTGGGGCATCCGATTCTGGGCTGTGATCTTTACGGCGGACTGTCACTGCCTGGCGCGGAGCAGGCAGAGAGACTGATGCTGCACGCCAGCGAGCTGTCATTTGTTCATCCCGTCAGCGGCGAGGCGATGCAACTCTCTGCCGCCAGCGCGTTCTGAGTGCATCAGCGCGTCATTACCACATCAAATCATCGGGCACTTTGAAATCGGCATAAGGATCATCTTCATCCTGTGCTTCTTCGCTTAATGCGCTGTTTAATACGATGGCACTGGCATCACGCTGGGCAATTTTATCCGCTACGCTGGCCGGGATGATGGCGTACTGGCTCTCTCCATTCGCGTCAGCGGCGAGGCGGGCAATCGCAAGACGGCCATTAATCAGCTGAGTCTGCGTCGGCTTATCCACCATGATCTTTTTAATCAGATTATTGTCGGTGAAGTTGAAGCTGATGTTGCCTCTCTCCACGGCAATTTTGTTCATTTCAATCAGCTGTTTGACCTGCGCTTTGTACTCTTTCGACAGCACAGCCAGCTTCTGCTGCTCGTTCAGCTGCTTATCCCGCTCCAGCTGCGCTTTTTTGTTGTCTTCCACCGCCGCTCTGGCTTCGCGCGCCTGGACTCTGGATTTTTTAGCGGTCCGCTGAACCTTGTCCATCTTCTTGCTGGATACTAATCCCGCTTTCAGCATCTGCTCTTGCAAGGTGAGTTTTGTCATTGTCGTCTCTGAACCTGTGAAATTTTGTCCGGGATTATACCTGTAATCGTCCGGGCTGTGCCAGGTTGCCGCATAAGCGGTTACGGGCAGCCTCCGGACACTGTGCTAACATTCCCCTGTCAAAATCACCTTATTGAGCACCATGTCAGAACTCACAAAACGTAAAAATGACCCTGAAGGGCTGAAAAAACGCATTATTGCAGGCGCACTGAAAGCCTTTGCTGAGTTTGGTATGCAGGGCGCCAGGCTTGAGCAGATTGCTGAGCATGCGCAGACCACGAAACGGATGGTGGTGTATCACTTTGGCAGCAAAGAGCAGCTTTACATCGCGGTGCTGGAACAGGTTTATCAGCAGATACGTCAGCATGAAACCGGCCTGAACCTGGCTGCGATGGAGCCGGAACTGGCCATGACGCGGCTGGTGGAAGCCAGCTTTGATTATCACGTTGAGCATCCCGATTTTATCCGGCTGGTCTGCAGTGAGAACCTGCTGCGCGGTCGCTACATCACCCAGTCGCCGCAGATTAAAGCGCTGAACCGCAGCGCGCTGGATCTGCTGGATGACATTCTGGCACGCGGTCAGCAACAGGGCGTGTTCACTGCCGATGTGCAGACCATCGATGTCCATCGCCTGATCAGCAGTATCTGTGTTCACCACGTTTCAAACCGCTATACCTTCAACGCCCTGTTCAGCCCTGATAACAGCGAAGAAGAGAGTATTCGCCGCAATCGTCAGCTCGCTGTCACCGCAACATTACGTTATATCCGCAAATAAATGCCCGCCAGCCGGGCTCCGCTTATCCATAGTCTACGCTTAGTTACACTTGTCATGAAAATGCAATAATAAGGAATGCTGTTGTGAGCAGAGACGCACGCCTCTATCCGCTTCGCCAGACCCATATAGAACCCGATGATGATGCGCTGTGGAACTGGGCGCAGAACGCGCAAATTGGCCGCCGTCAGCAGGTTCAGCGCCCCGCCAGTGAAGCGGAGCTACAGAAAATCATCCGCGAGTCACGCGGCAGGATTCGTGTGATTGGCAGCAAGCTGTCGCCCGGCCGGATGCTGCATGTCGCTGATGACGATGTGCTGCTCGATCTCAGCGCATTGAGCGGCCAGCTTGCCAGTGATGAGCAGAGCGTGACCTTTGGTGGCGCGACCCCGCTTGAGCAGGTTTATCGCAGCCTCACCGACATGAATCGCATGCTGGCCTCATCGCCGGGCGTGATTGCGATTCAGACGCTGGCGGGTGCGATGGCGACGGGTACGCATGGTCAGGGTTTGCAGCAGAGTTCGATTGCCGATGAAGCGCTGGCCATCCGTATGGTGCTGGCCGACGGCAGCGTGCGAGAGTTTGTCCGTGGCGATGCTGACTTCCCGGCGGCACAGGTTTCGCTCGGTGCACTGGGCATCGTCACCGCAGTAACCCTGCGTACCCAGCCGTTTCAGATCTTCACCTGCCACAAAAATGCCGTATCAGCCGATACGCTGGAAGAGGATCTGCTGCAGTGGAACAACGACTATCCGCTGAGCAAAGCCTGGTGGTTTGTTGACGACAACCTGATGCACGTCTGGAACGCCCACGAGGCGAGTGACGAAGAGCGTCAGCGTTACGAAGCGCAGGGTCGCCAGGTGGTCGAACATGAGGGCGAAGCTGACGACAGTCTTAATGACACCATCGACCAGACGCTGGCGCATATGCACCGCGATACGCAGATCCAGGGCAAAGGCGGAAAACAGTTCCGCACCGTCACCCGCTTTCGCGACTTCACCGATGTTACCGGTGACATCTATCAGCTTTTCTGCCGTGGCATCGCAGTGCCGCAGATCAATGTAGAAATCGGCGTGCCGCTGGCAAAAACCCCGGCCATCATTCGCCGCATCAAACAGTGGTATGCCGAAAACCGTCCGCATATGCACTACCCGATTATTCTGCGCTGCACCGGTGCCTCGTCGGCCTGGCTCAGCCCGGCTGCTGGCCAGCCCACCTGCTTTTTCGGCTTCGTGGTCTATTACGCCGACGATGGCTCGCTGTCACAGGAGGGACTGCACTTCCTGACCGAGGTGGAGAAACTGCTGGCCGAAGAGGGCGGACGCCCGCACTGGGGCAAGTATTACGACGAAGAACGCTACAACTGGCGTGAGATCTATCCGCAGTGGGACGCCTTCCGCGCCCTGCGCAGCCAGCTCGACCCGCAGGGCCGACTTGGGAATGACTACATCACGCCACTTTTTGACTGATTGAGGAACGCTATGTTTGCCTGGGTAACGCTGTTAACACAACCCGATTATCTGGTGGGCGTGAAAGCGCTGCACCGTTCGCTGCAGGAGAGCCACAGCAAGTGGCCGCTGGTGGTAATGACCACGTCGGCGATATCAGAAGCTGACTGTCAGATTCTGCAGGATGAAGGCTGCGTGATTAAACCGGTCGAGCCACTCTATCCGCGCGACGATCTGGATCAGCATTACGCCTCGGCGCAGTTCGGTGAGGTCTGGACCAAGCTGCGCGCCTGGCAGCTGACCGATTATCAGCGTGTGGTGTTCCTGGATGCCGATATGCTGGTGCTGCAGAATATGGATGAGCTGTTTACCCTGGATCTGGGCGATAACCCGCTGGCCGCCTGTCACGCCTGCCGCTGTAATCCGAACCAGATTGCCTCTTATCCGCCAGAATGGCAGCCTGAGCAGTGTCACTACACCTGGCAGGCACGCGGTGAGCAGGCTCCGGAGAGCGTTGACTACTATCTGAACGGCGGTTTTCTGGTGCTGAAGCCTGACAACGCGACGTTCGACGCCCTGGAAAAACGGATTGCCGCGATTGATGATCTCAGCGCCTATCCTTTCTCCGAACAGGATCTGCTGAACGAAGTGTTTGCCGATCGCTGGAAACCGCTCTCCTATATCTACAATGCGTTAAAAACGCTGCCGTTCCAGCATAGCGGTCTCTGGCAGGGTGATGAGGTGAAGAACCTGCACTATATTCTGGCGAAGCCGTGGAAGCGCGATCTTAACCAGCCTGAAAGTCAGCGCGATCGCTTCTATGCGCTGGATAAATTGTGGTGGGAGAAAAGCGGTCTGATCTGACTGTATACGGGCGGGAAACCACGGCTTCCCGCCCTGCCCGCCTGCGTTAATCAGCGAAACAGCAATACCCTCTGTTACTCAGCTTCTGCACTACACCTCTATCCAGCGGCGCTGCTCAGCGGAGTGCGCAATCGCTTCCAGCACCTTCTGCACCTGCAATCCTTCTGCGAAATCAGGCCACATGCGATCGCCCGCTGCGATGCCGTTGATCAGGTCGCGGATCTCCACCGTCTTCTGATCGTTAAACCCGATGCCGTGCCCGGCTGAAACACAGAAGTTCGCGTAGTCCGGATGTGCTGGCCCGGTCAGGAGTGTTTTAAATCCCTGACGCCCGACGGGGTCGTCATGCAGATAAAGCTCCAGCTCCGCCATACGCTCCTGGGTGTAACGCAGCGTGCCTTTGGTGCCAGTGACGACGTAGGTCAGTCCCATCTTCGCGCCACAGGCAATGCGAGAGGTTTCAATCACGCCATGCGCCCCGTTATGGAAGCGCAGCAGCGCGCTTGCCTGATCTTCGTTTTCTACCGGTAACTGCCGAGAAGGCGCTTTCGGGTCGGGCCGTGAGGTAATCACCGTCATCATGTCGCCACTCACCTCTGCAATGTCACCGACCAGGTAGTGCGCCATATTGACGATGTGCGCTGCCAGATCGCCCAGCGCGCCGAGCCCTGCCAGCGCTTTCTGGCAGTGCCAGTCGAGCGGCGTTTCCGGTCTGGCGAGATAATCCTCGTTGTGGGTGCCGTAGAAATGCACCACATCACCAATCTCGCCGCTGGCGATGATCTCTTTTGCCAGCTGGCTGGTCGGGTTTTTCATGTAGTTGAAGCCAACCAGCGTTTTCACCCCTGCCGTCTCAGCAGCTGCCACCATCTCCTGCGCATCCGCCACGCTCAGCGATAGCGGCTTTTCTGAATAGACATGCTTGCAGTGGCGTATCGCCTCCAGCGCCATCTCTTTATGCAGGAAGTTAGGCGCGCAGATATCCACCACATCAATCGCCGGATCGCTCACCAGCGCGCGCCAGTCGCCTGTGGAACGCGCAAAACCAAAGGTCGCCGCCTGTCGGGCCGCCAGCTCAGGGTTCACCTCAGCCAGCATCTCCCGCACGATTTCGCCTTTCAGCGCAAACACGGTGGGAGCCTGGGCATAGGCAATCGCGTGGCAGCGCCCGATATAGCCGCTGCCAATCATGCCAATTCTGACTTTGTTCATTTCAACTCCGGATATTCAGTTCAGGGTTGAAATGGAATCTACGTTTCATATTTGTTGCTGACAAAGTCAGAATGGAGACTTTGTGACGGCCGTAAAAAACAATCCGGTTAAATCATGCGTAGTGCGGTCTGACAAGGACTATGCCGGGCCAGAACACCTCATAAACACCTCAGTTTTCTACTGCTCTCATCCCGCCTCCGGGCCGTGCTTTCGACGCTTTAAAAGCCATTATGGCGACTATTTCAGCAGTCGAGCGAATTTATGAAAAAGTGCTTTGACATGATCCAGCGTGGCCGTTACTATGCGCCCCGTTCAAACGATTCCTCTGTAGTTCAGTCGGTAGAACGGCGGACTGTTAATCCGTATGTCACTGGTTCGAGTCCAGTCAGAGGAGCCAAATTAGAAAAGCCTGCTCAGGAAACTGAGCGGGCTTTTTGCTTTCTATTCTTTTGATAAATTTTTTGTACCTGATTAGTTCTGCTCCCTTCCGAATTACCGGTCCTTTCGTTATTAGCTGAGACTTAACCATTCAAAACAGCCATACCTGAAAAGTTCATTTCTGACACTTGATCTCTTGTTCCTTAAATCAAAATCCTCAATCCGCGCTCAAAGGGTCATAAATGACCTTTCATCAGGGTAATTTACCCTCCAGTTTTAAAATTTTAGAATCATACCAACCAATGGTTCAAAAATGACCTTTTCCGCATTATAGTTCTGCTATGTCATATCATAAACGTGCTGAAATTGCATAAAAGGTCAAAAATGAACCTTAATGAGATTAAAACTTCGCTGATAAGCCTTTCGGAGTCAGAGCGGAGAGAGGTATTAGCGCCATTAGCTCTTAGTGCACAAGTTGTGGAAGAGGCAATAAAAGCGGAAGAACAGGACACTCGATTGGTGTTCAGTCCCCTGACCGTTGAGACACTGCCACAACTCCTGGTCAGTGAACTCAAGCGACAAAATATCACTTACGAAGAGATGGCGATTCAGATCGGTGTGTCACTCTCGACATTTAAACGACTGATCGCTAAGCCATCTTCTGCAAAGGCAATCAATCTTTATGCCTTGCTTAAAGAACTGGGTATAAAAGTATGGCTCGAAAAATAGAAGTGTGGCTTTACAACAAACTGGCAGGAACGTTGAGTGAAGAGCAAAGTGGTTATACTTTCTGCTATCTGCCAGCCTATCGCGGCTGTGCGATATCTCTCAGTATGCCGGTAAGGCCAGAGCCCTACTTAAGTGAAGACCTGCATCCTTTCTTTAAAGGTTTAGCGCCCGAAGGCTGGCTGCGAAAACGCTATTCTGAAATTCAAAAAATTGATGATAACGATCTGTTCGGTTTACTGATGAAAAATGGTAACGATATGCTTGGGGCTGTCGTTTTCAAAGAGATAACACCATGAATACAGAGCGCTGCCTGATCACTTTGAACCGTCTTAAAGAATCAGAGTTGAAAACCGGCTACTCATCTAAAGGCATCCGGCATCTGTTAGGTAGCCAGGACGTGGCTCTTACGCTGCCTTTCACACGCAGTCAGTTTATTCAGGAACTCCCCGAACGTCAGAAAGGGATGAGCATTTCAGGCTATCAGCCTAAACTGTCACTTCGCCTGGAAAAAGGAGAACTGGTCGTCGTCAGCAATGACGGCACCTATATTCTGAAACCCTCTCCGGAAGAATATCCGCACCTTGCAGAAAACGAGCATGCCACCATGTGCGTTATGCAGCGTCTGAAATTTGATGTTCCCCCATTCGGGCTGATGGCTTTCAGACATGATGAAAATCGGCCACGTGAACTGGCGTTTGTTATCAAAAGATATGACCGTTCAGAGGCAGATAACGCGAGATTACATCAGGAACAGCTGGATGGCGCGATGGGTCTCGGCGATAAATATGGCAGGATTGGTAATAATAAAGCCATCAGTTATGAGAGGGCCGCTAAATTCCTGAATACCAGAGTCAGCAGTAGTTTAAAGAGTAAGCGCGACCTTTTTTTGCGCATCGTTTATGCGTATGTGCTGGGCAACAATGATTTTCATCTGCGCAATATCGGCATCATCCTTCCTGAAAAGAATTCTCCCTTTCTGGCCCCGGTTTATGACTTTATCAGCGTAGTGCCCTACCCTGCAGCATTCGGTGAGTATTTAGCTTTGCCCCTGCTTGAACGGGAAGAAAATGATGCAGGAAACGCGCCGGGGATGAATTCCGAGTATGGGGAATATCTGGGCGCAGACTTTATCCTGCTTGCACAGGGCATGGATATTAACCCGGCTCTGGCACGAAAATGGCTTTCCGGTGTGGTGAGTCAACATCAGCTTATTATCGACACGTATACCGAAAGTCACATGCCTGAATTACCGCGGGAAGTTGTGCTTGATTATGTTGCCCGAAGAATCACGCTATTGGCTGTGACCGAAATTTAAACGTGATGCAGAAGCGTTAATCAGCAGAATAACCCCGCTTAAACCTATAAAAAAACCCGCTGACATCAGCGGGTTTCAGATTTAACAACGTCAACAGCTATCAGATATCAAACCGGTCCAGATTCATCACTTTGGTCCAGGCGGCGACAAAGTCTTTGACGAATTTTTCGCGGGCGTCGCTGCTGGCGTAGACTTCCGCCGAGGCGCGTAACACCGCGTTGGAACCAAACACCAGGTCAGCACGCGTGGCAGTGAAACGGGTTTCGCCGCTGACGCGATCGCGTCCAATGAATTTCTCATTGGTTGAATCGGTGGCTTTCCACTCAGTGCGCATATCCAGCAGATTCACGAAGAAGTCCGTGTTCAGCGATCCCACATTGTGCGTGAAGATACCGTGCTGGCTGCCATCAAAGTTAGCGCCCAGCGCACGCATCCCGCCCACCAGCACCGTTAACTCCGGCACGGTCAGGGTCAGCTGCTGCGCTTTATCGATCAGCAGGCTTTCGGTGGTGGTTTTACCAAAGCCGGTGCCGTAGTTACGGAAACCATCCGCACGCGGTTTCAGCAGATTGAACGACTCAATATCGGTCTGATCCTGACGCGCATCGACACGGCCCGGCGTAAATGGCACGTCGATTGAGACACCCGCCGCTTTCGCCGCCTGCTCAACGCCAACAATACCCGCCAGCACGATCACATCTGCCAGTGAAGCCTTGTGGGCTTCGCGCTGAATAGCTTCCAGCGCAGGCAGAACGCGCGCTGCAACGGCATTGACGTCCCACTCACGCTGCGGCAGCAGAGCCAGTCGGGCACCGTTAGCACCACCCCGTTTGTCACCGCCACGGAAGGTCGATGCCGAGGCCCAGGCAACGGACACCAGCTCGCTGACGCTGAGACCGGAGGCCGAAATCTTCTCTTTCAGCTGCGCGATATCTGCCACGGTTGGATGATAAACCGGTGCAGGCAGCGGATCCTGCCAGATCAGATCTTCCTGTGGCACTTCAGGACCGATGTAGCGCGCTTTTGGCCCCATATCACGGTGCGTCAGCTTAAACCAGGCACGGGCAAAGGCTTCGTTAAACGCCTGTGGATCGTTGTGGAAACGACGCGAAATTTTTTCAAACTCCGGGTCAAAACGCAGCGTCAGGTCGGTGACCAGCATGGTCGGTTTGTGTTTCTTAGTGGAATCAAACGCATCCGGGATAATGTCCGGCGCATCAGCCGCCACGAACTGAATCGCGCCCGCCGGGCTGCGCGTCTGGACCCACTCATATTTGAACAGGTTTTCGAAGAAGTAGTTGCTCCACTGGGTTGGCGTCTGCGACCAGGTCACTTCCAGGCCGGAGGTGATCGCATCTGCGCCGACGCCCGTGCCGTGGCTGTTAACCCAGCCCAGCCCCTGCGCTTCAATCGGTGCAGTTTCCGGATCGACGCCGACGTGGCTGGCCGGTGCGGCACCGTGGGTTTTACCCAGCGTATGTCCACCTGCGATCAGTGCCACGATCTCTTCGTCGTTCATGCCCATGTTGCCGAAGGTGGCGCGAATAGCCGGAGCCGCAGAGGCAGGATCGCCACTGTGTTCCGGGCCTTCCGGGTTCACATAGATCAGACCCATTTCAGTGGCGCCCAGTGGCGACTGCGCCAGGGATTCCGGATGGCGGTGTTCCAGCCAGGCGGCTTCTTCACCCCAGTTCACATCCATATCCGGTTCCCAGACATCGTCGCGTCCGGCACCAAAGCCGAAGGTACGGAAGCCTGAGTTTTCCAGCGCGACGTTACCCGCCAGAATATAGAGGTCGGCCCAGGAGATCTTCTGACCGTACTTCTGTTTCACCGGCCACAGTAAGCGGCGCGCTTTATCCAGACTGACGTTGTCCGGCCAGGAGTTTAACGGTGCGAAACGTTGCTGACCACGGCCCGAACCACCGCGTCCGTCCACGGAGCGATAGGTTCCGGCGCTGTGCCAGGCCATGCGAATGAACAGGCCGATATAGCTGCCCCAGTCGGCGGGCCACCAGGCCTGTGACTCGGTGAGCAACCCTTTGATGTCAGCTTTCAGCGCAGCGTAATCTAATTTGGCAAATTCTTTACGGTAATCGAAGGATTCATCAAGCGGGTTCGAACGGGATGAGTGCTGGTTCAGCAGGTCAACCCGGAGTTGATTTGGCCACCAGTCGCGGTTGGTTGTGCCGCCGCCCGGAGCCTGATTTGACTGGGGTGGTTTACCCGCATGAAAAGGACATTTGCTCTCAGGCGCTTCGCGATCGGCTTCGACAATAGGCTTTGCATCTTTTGCATCTTCATCAACGGAATTGCTCATGGTCACACCTCTTTTTTGTATTTTCATCGCTACTCTATAGAGGATTTTCAGGATCGCACACCTGTCTCATCCTATATGTTTGATAGCTTTTACCTTTTTATGCACCTTCTTCAAAAGCTTGAGACAATGAATCGACGGCTGCCGCTGTGCTTAAAAAAAGCAGCGAAGCGGCAGCCGTCACCCTGAGACTATTCCGACCGCGCGGGTTTCACAACTGCCGTTTTGCTGTCCGGCAGACGAATGCGGAACCAGATCGCATACATCGCAGGCAGGAACACCAGCGTAATAAGGGTGCCGCCCAGCGTACCGCCGATCAGGGTGTACGCCAGCGTCCCCCAGAACACAGAATGCGTCAGTGGAATAAACGCCAGAATCGCCGCCATTGCCGTCAGCAGTACCGGACGCGCGCGCTGCACCGTCGCTTCCACCACCGCAGCAAAGGGTGCCAGCCCCTCCTGTTCGTTATGGTGAATCTGCCCTATCAGGATCAACGTGTTACGCATCAGAATGCCTGACAGGGCAATCAGCCCGACCAGCGCATTAATACCAAACGGCTGACTGAACAGCAGCAGAGTCGGCACAACACCAATCAGCCCGAGAGGTGCGGTGAGGAAGACCATGACCATCGCCGACAGAGAGCGCACCTGCAGAATAATGATCAGCAGTGTGATCGCTATCATAATCGGGAACAGCGGTGCCATCGCCTGGGTGGCTTTACCGGACTCCTCTATCGAACCGGCCAGTTCAATACGGTAGCCCGCAGGCAGTGTTGCGATGATCGGTTGCAGGGTTTTATTCAGCGCCGTGGAGACATCCGGCGGCTGCAGGGAGTCGGCAATATCACCCCGGACGGTAATGGTCGGTGTGCGGTCGCGTCGCCTCAGCAGGGGATCTTCCATTTTCACCTGCACATCACCAATCTGCGACAGCGGGATACGCTGGCCCGCAGCACCTACCAGCGTGAAGTCGGCGATTTTAGCCGGATCGCGCCGGATTTCCCCGGCGGCACGTCCCACAACCTGGACCGAGCGGATATCTTCACGCACCGTGGTGACAGGCACGCCCGTCAGCAGAAACTGTAACTGCCGGGCGACCTCACTCGAACTCAGCCCCACCGCCTGCAGGCGGTTCTGATCCAGCGAGAAATGTAGCGTCGGCACGGGTGCGCCCCAGTCGGTGTTCACCGTCCTCATCATCGGGCTGGCCCGCAGCACCGCTTCCACCTGATTAGCAATCACGCGCAGGCGTGCCGGATCCGGCCCCATCACCCGCCATGCCACCGGATAAGGTGAATAGGGCCCAAACACCAGTTGCGTCACGCGAACCTGCGCTTCAGGCACCAGGCCGCTGGCGATGGCGGTACGAAGCTGTGCTTTCAGGGCATCCCGCGCGTCCTGACTGTCGGTCAGCACCACCAGCTTGGCAAAGGGTGGATCGGGCAGTTCAGGTGCCATCGCCAGATAAAAACGCGGCGGTCCCTGACCGATATAGGTGGTGACGATTTTTGCCTCACGCTGCTGTTTAAGCCAGGTCTCAACCTTTTCAGCGGCAGCCCGGGTCTGTTCAATGGCGCTACCGTAAGGGAGCTGAACTTCAACCAGCACTTCCGGTCGATCCGAGGTCGGGAAAAACTGTTTTTTGACCAGAGCCATACCGAGCACCGCGGTGATGAACAGAGCAATCACCACGCCTGCCACCCAGCCTTTACGGGCAATCACGCGGGTCAGCAGTCGCCGGAAGCGGTTGTAATGGCGGGTGTTATAGATGGCTGCGTGACCGCCCTCCACCGTTTTGATGGCAGGCAGCAGCCTGACGCCGAGATAAGGGGTGAACACCACCGCGACGATCCAGGAGGCGATCAGGGCGATGCCGACTATCCAGAACATATTGCTGGTGTACTCACCCGCCGTGGACTGTGCAAAACCATTGGGCATAAAGCCGACGGCGGTGACCAGGGTGCCGGCCAGCATCGGAGCCGCCGTATGGCTCCAGGCATAAGCTGACGCCTTGATGCGGTCATAGCCCTCTTCCATTTTCACTACCATCATCTCGATGGCGATGATGGCGTCATCCACCAGCAGGCCGAGCGCCAGAATCAGCGATCCCAGCGTGATGCGGTCAAAGTTTTTACCGGACGCCTCCATGACCACAAACACCACCGCCAGCGTGAGCGGCACGGCCGCCGCCACCACCACCCCGACACGCCAGCCCATACTGACAAAGCAGACCACCATGACCACCAGCAATGCCACGACGAACTTAACCATAAATTCATCAACCGCCGAGCGGATATTAACGGACTGATCGGTGACCTGAGTCAGCGTCATTCCCAGCGGCATCGCCTGGTTAATACTGGCCGTTTCGGCCGCCAGTGCCTTGCCAAGCTCAAGACCGTTCCAGCCATCACGCATCACAATACCGAGCAGCAGCGCCGGTTCACCCTGATTCCGCACCATAAACGTGGCGGGATCTTCGTAGCCCCGGGTCACCGTAGCCACATCCGCCAGCTTCAGGCTTCTGCCCTGCGCCACAATTGGCGTCTCACGGATTTTCTCCAGTTTATCGAACGCGCCATCCAGCCGGATAAAGACCTGCGGCCCCTGAGTATCAATCGAGCCCGCGGGCGTCAGGACGTTCTGGTCGTTCAGCGCAGCAAAAATCGTCTGGGGGGTGATGCCGAGTGTCGCCAGCCGATCGTGTGAAAACGACACATAGATGCGCTCACTCTGCTCGCCGATAATGTTGACCTTTTTCACACCCGGCAGATGCAGCAGTCGCTGACGCAGCGATTCCGCCTCACGCACCAGCAGGCGCTGCGGCTCCCCTTTTGCCTTCAGCGCCAGCAGCGCAAAGGTCACGTCGGAGAACTCATCGTTGATCATCGGCCCGATAACCCCGGCGGGCAGATTTCTGCTCTCATCGCCCAGCTTCTTCCGCGCCTGGTAAAACGCCTCCTGAACCTGAGAGGGCGGCGTTTTGTCCTGCAGCGAGAGCATGGTGAAAGCCAGGCCGGGGCGCGTATAGGTTTCGCTGCGGTCATACCACCTCAGCTCCTGCAGCCGCTTCTCCAGCGGTTCGGCCACTTGATCCTGCATCTCCTGCGCCGTCGCACCCGGCCACGCGGAGATAATCGTCATCTGTTTTACGGTGAAAGGCGGATCTTCTGCCCGTCCCAGTTCGAAAAATGACAGCACACCCGCCACGGTAATCAGGATGATCAGAAATAGCGTGATGGCGCGTTCGCGCACGGCCAGTGCTGACAGATTAAAGCGTCCGTGGCTCATGGCTGACTCCCGGCAACGTCAGCGTCATCGGGCCGCACGCGCTCGCCCTGCTGCAACAGATGTGCGCCCAGCGCCACTATCTTATCCCCGGCGTTAAGCTGACCCGTCACGGTGGCCGCCTCGTCACCGATCGCGATAATCGTGACCGGCCGCCAGGCAACGGTGGCGGGCTGACCGGTAATATCCCAGACGCCGGGTCCTTTACCCGCATCATAGATCGCAGCCAGCGGCACCTGCAGCAACGGTTGCGCCGGTTTATTCGTCAGCGAGAGCGTAACGGTGGCACCCAGCGGGGCGCTCGCCAGTGCGCCCTCCAGCACATATCTGGCCTCATAGGTGCGCGTCATCGGATCGGCCACATCCGCCAGTTGCCGCAGTCGGGCAGAAACCGGCGCACTGCCCGCACCATAGAGCGTGGCCTGCGCCTCACTGCCAACAGCCGGACGCAGGGTCTCCGGCAACTGCACGCTTGCCTCACGCTGTCCGGCTCTGGCCAGTCTGATGACGACCTCGCCCGCACTCACCACCTGCCCTGGCTCCGCCAGTGTGGCCATCACCACACCGTCGTCATCCGCCAGTAACAGCGCATACCCGCTGGCGTTACCGGCCACGCTGGCCTGCGCCTGCGCCGCTTTCAGATCAGCCTGCGCGGTGGCCGCAGCAGCCCGAATCTGATCGTAGGCCGACACGGAAACGGCTCCGGTTGCCACCAGCGTGCGGTAACGCGCCTGATCGGCGCGGGTCTGCCTGACCCGAGCCTGCGCAGCGGCAACAGCCTGCTGCTCTGCCTGGGCCTGCAGCCGCAGATCGACCGGATCGAGCCGCATCAGCGGCTGACCACGCTTCACACGCTGGCCGCTGTCCACCAGCCTTTCGAGGATTTTGCCCGAGACCCGAAAACCGAGGTCACTCTGAACCCGGGCAACCACGACGCCGCTAAAGGCACGGCTGCCGTCGGTGGCACTGATGACCTTCGTTACCCTGACCAGGGGCGGCTGGGTGCGCGGATCCGCTTTGGACGCGTTATCCCGACAGCCCGACAGCGCCAGTGGCAGCAGACAAACAACCAGAGTGGCAGGAATGAACCTGAGCATAGATGACCTTCAACAGTAAGCAGGAGAGTGCCGCTATTCTCATATCATGTGACCAATATTGTCAATGGTCACAAATTGCGGAAAGAGACTATCCGCTGATGAGGGGGCAGCTAAAACGCTGCATTACGGGATTAGATAGGCAGACAGAGAGCTGACTCATCCTTAGCAGGCACCGGAATCGGCTTGCGAAGCGCGTGACCAGATAAATTAAAAGTCACAAAAAAGAGAATCGGGCGTATCGGAAAAGTATTATGGGCAGCGCTCTGAGAGGCCAGAAATGGATCGCCAGAAATAAATTCAGAGGGGATGGAGCAGAAGAAAATGGGAGGTGATGAAGTGCGCTTACAGAAGAGAGTGCCCGGATCCGCATTGTCTGCGCGTCCGGGCAATCAGACAGCGCCCTGCTTATCCAGGGCGCTCTGTGACTTAACGCCAGCCGAGTTCCGGGGCGACATACTTCAGAATCGCCTCGATCACATGGGCGTTGTAGGCGACACCGAGCTGGTTAGGCACGGTGAGCAGCAGCGTATCCGCTTCGGCAATCGCCTCATCCTGCGCCAGTTGCTTAATCAACACTTCCGGCTCTGCGGCATAGCTGCGGCCAAAGATGGCGCGGGTTTTCTCATCGAGGAAGCCGACGGAATCCTGGTCATTGCCGCTGCGGCCAAAGTAGGCGCGGTCCATATCATTCACCAGCGCAAAGATGCTGCGACTGACGGAGACGCGTGGCGCATGCTGATGCCCTGCCGCTTTCCAGGCTTCACGGTAGGCGCGGATCTGTTTCGCCTGCTGAATGTGGAACGGCTCGCCGGTTTCATCATCTTTCAGGGTTGAACTTTGCAGGTTCATGCCCATTTTTGCGGCCCACTCTGCGGTGGCATTGGAGCCGGAGCCCCACCAGATACGATCACGCAGGCCTTCAGAGAGCGGCTCAGGGCGCAGCAGGCCCGGCGGATTCGGGAACATCGGCTGTGGATTCGGCTTCGCAAAGCCTTCGCCGCGCAGCACTTCCAGAAACTCTTCGGTGTGGCGACGGCCCATATCCGCATCGCTTTCACCCGCTTTCGGTTCAAAGCCAAAGTAGCGCCAGCCATCGATCACCTGCTCCGGTGAACCACGGCTCAGACCCAGCTGCAGACGACCGTTGGAGATCAGGTCTGCTGAACTGGCGTCTTCCACCATGTAGAGCGGGTTTTCGTAGCGCATGTCGATGACACCGGTGCCGATCTCAATCGTTTTGGTGCGCGCTGCCACGGCAGCCAGCAGCGGAAACGGCGAGCTGAGCTGGCGGGCAAAATGGTGAACGCGGAAGTAAGCGCCATCTGCGCCCAGCTCTTCGGCGGCGACCGCTAAGTCGATCGATTGCAGTAACACATCCTGCGCGGTGCGGGTGGCGGACTGCGACGAAGGCGTCCAGTGACCAAAGGATAAGAAGCCAATATTTTTCATCTGTATTTCTCCTGACAGGCGATAAACGCCTGTGGGCTATAGGCAATTTTTGATAGGGAAAGGTTACGCCCTCCGCGCGGCAACTGATAGTCAATATCTTTAAGCGCCATATTCAGGAATTTCGACATAGCTAAGCAGATTATCCACTTTGTCTTTCTCCGCCCTTTCTTTCACTCTCCAGACTCTTGCTTCCGCTGTCAGGTGAATGATGCACAACGGCTATCTCTCTTTACAGCAGCGCGCCTGGCTGAAACAACGCGCGCGCAGCTGGCTCTGGCGCAGCGAACTGCCGACCTGGCTGCTGATGGGCGTGATTTACGGCGGCTGGTTCTCAGTGATGCTTAACTGGCAGACGCTGGGACGACTGCCCGCTACCCTGCTGCTGATCGTCTTTACCACCTGGTATATGTCACTGCAGCACGAGCTGATCCATGGCCATCCCACGCGCTGGCCGCGAATAAACCAGCTGTTCGGCACCCTGCCGCTGGCGGTCTGGTATCCGTACGGGCTCTACCGCGATTCTCATCTGGCCCACCACCACAATCACACCCTGACCGAGCCGGAAGAAGATCCGGAAACGTACTATTTTTCCGCTGCACGCTGGGCACAGTTGCCGCGCTGGCAGCAGCAACTGGTTCATCTGCGTAACACTTTTCCGGGGCGTTTGCTGCTCGGCCCACTACTGGATGTGGCGGCGACTCTCAGCGGGATGTGCCAGGCACTGCGCCGCCTTGATCGACCTGCAATTTGCATGTGGTTGCTGCACGGAATGATGCTGACGGTGCTGTTTTACTGGATGGCGCGGCAGGGATTTTCACCGCTTTGGTATCTGCTGTCGGTAAGCTATCCGGCGCTGGCGCTGACCAAAATACGTTCCTTTTACGAGCATCGTGCGGCGGACGATCCGCTGGCGCGCTCGGTGAATAATGAAGCGGCCTGGCCGTGGCGCATCCTGTTCCTGAATCTGAACTACCATTCAGTGCATCACGATCTGCCTGGCGTTCCATGGTATGGCCTGCGCCCGCTCTATCTGCGCGACCGCGCTCAATACTATCAGCGCAACCACGGTTTTCGGGTAGCGGGCTATCGGACCTGGCTGCGTCAGTTCTGGGCCAGGCCGGTTGGCGTCAATGTCCATCCGGGTCGCTCAGAGGAGAAAATGCATGAATGACCTGCTCGCTTTGCCGATGTATGCGATTTATCCGCCTGCTACAGAGGCGCTGATGCAGGCAATGGTTGCCCTGCTGGCGCAGCACGGTATCGCCGCGCAACCCGTCTGGCCTGACGATCTGCTGGCACACTGGCAGGATGACCGGCTGCTGCTGAGTCAGACCTGCGGCTATCCGCTGGTCAGCCAGCTGCCTGCGGTGCAGCTGGTCGGCACCTTTCACTATCAGGCTCCGGGCTGCAGCGGCCGGGACTATCGCAGCTGGCTGATAGCGCGGGATAAACAGGCGACGCTCGCCGATTTCAACGGCCAGCGGGCCGTGGCGAACAGTCTGGACTCTCACTCCGGTTATAACGCGCTGCGTCTTGTGGCCGCGCTTCATGGCGTGACGTTTTCGCAGATGTTGCTGAGCGGCGGGCACCGTCAGTCGCTGGCGGCGCTGCGTGATTCACAGGCAGACGTCGCGGCGATCGACTGCGTCAGCTGGGCGCTGCTGGCGCGCTATGCACCTGAAGAACTGCGTGGCCTGCATATCATCGGTGAGACGCCAGCCGCCCCCGGATTGCCGCTGATCACCGCAGCCTCAACATCAGCGAGCCGGCTGGAGACGTTACGCACGGTGCTGCATCAGCTGGTGAGTGACCCCGCCTTTCGTGCCGTTTGCGACGACAACCTGATCGGCGGATTCAGCCCGGTACAGCGCGACGATTATCAGGGCGTGCTGGAGTGGGAACAGCAGGCCGCCGCGCTGGGCGTCACCCGGCTGTAATGCATACGCTGTTTCGCCCCTCAGAACGGGAAAATCTGATTTCTCTGCATCATCAACGCCCTGCTCACCCTTTCCTGACCGGTTATTTCATGCTACCCGGTCAACCTCAACGGAGGTTAAGACTGGTAAGCCCGTTCACGGCGTTTTAAGGTAGAGGTTTTCAGCAGAGGGAGAGCGGGATGCGCATTCTGATGGCAGGTGCCGGCGCGACCGGTGGATATTTTGGTGCCCGACTGGCTCAGGCGGGTCAGGACGTGACCTTTCTGGTGCGCGAACGGCGTTATCAGCAGCTTCAGGCCAGGGGTCTGGTGTTGCAGACGCCACAGGGCACTGAAAAGTTACAGCCGCAACTGACCCAGGCAAACACTCTGACGGGACACTATGACCTGATCATCGTGACGGTAAAAAGCTTTGCCCTTGATCAGGTGATGGACGACATTGCGCCTGCGGTCGGCCCGGACTCGCTGATCATGCCCATTCTTAACGGGATGCGGCACATCGCGACGCTGCAACAGCGTTTCGGCGAAGATAAGGTGATTGGCGGCCTGTGCAAAATCAACGCCACGCTGGGCGATGAGGGGGAAGTGATCCAGCTGACGCCACTGCATCAGCTGTTATACGGCGCGCTGGACGGCAACAACGATGCGCGGCTGCAGCGGGTTGATGCGGCGCTGCGCGACTGCCAGGTTGATACCCTGTTCAGCGATAACATCATGGATGAGCTGTGGGAGAAGTGGCTGCTGCTGAGCACGCTCGGCGCCGTCTGCTGCCTGGCGCGCGGTAATACCCAGCAGATCCTCACCTCACGCGGCGGCGAAGCACTGCTACAGGGAATTTTTGCGGAGATTCTGTCCGTGATCACTGCCGAGGGCTATCAGCCGCGTCCGGCGGTCACTGCCCGCATTTTTGAGCTACTGAATAATCCCTCAACGCCGATGACCTCCTCCATGTACCGCGATCTCACCCAGGGCTTTGATATCGAAGCCGATCAGGTGATAGGCGATCTGCTGCTGCGGGCGAAACGAAATGGCCTGTCCACGCCGCTGCTGAATGCGGTGGATGTGAATCTGCAGGTCTATCTGCAACAGCGCTAAATAACGGCCGACTGCGCTGAGCGGGTGCGGCAATGGCCCCGTCAGCGCGTCGATGAAAGTGTGGCCAGCAGCAGCAGCGCAGCAGGAAAATTTGCTACACTCGCCGCTTCATATTCTGGAGAGTTCAATGACTTCCCGCTCCGTGACCCTCGATGATGTCGCGCAACTGGCCGGCGTCTCATATCAAACCGTTTCACGTGTTTTAAATCGTTCTGAACAGGTGTCAGCCCGCACGCGGGAAAGGGTTGAGGCGGCGATGCAGCAGCTCAATTATGTGCCCAACCGTGTAGCCCAGCAGCTGGCGGGCAAGGCGACGCGCACGCTGGGACTTGCCACCAGCGATCTGGCCCTGATGGCACCCGCGCAGATCGCCTCGGCGATTCAGCAGCGTGCTGCGAGTGCGGGCTATCATCTGGTGATCGCGATGGACAGCGGTAACGATGCGGCCGCCACCGTCAATGAACTGCTGGCACAGAGGGTCGATGGACTGCTGATTAATCTGCCGCTGGATGCGGATGAGGCGCAGCAGATCCAGTTGCTGTGTGGCAGTAAGCCGGTGCTGTTTCTGGATGTCGAACCGCAGGCGGCGGTCGCGCAGTGTCAGTACCCGAATGAATCTGGCGCGCGTGCCGCCGTGGAACATCTGGTGGCGCTGGGTCATCGCAAGATTGGTCTGTTGAACGGACCGCTGCGTTCGGTGTCAGCCCGTCAGCGTGAGCATGCCTGGCGTCAGACGCTGGCCGATCATCAGTTAACGCCGCACTGTTCCCTGCGCGGCGACTGGAGCGCGCAGTCAGGTTATCAGGCGCTGCTGGCACAGTTACCCGACGATCTGCCGCAGGCGCTGCTGGTGGCGAACGATCAGATGGCGCTGGGTGCGATGCGGGCGCTGCATCAGTATGGCGTGGCGATTCCCGGCGAGATTTCGGTGATTGGTTATGACGATACCGCCGAGAGTGCGTGGTATCAGCCGCCGCTGACCACGGTGCGGCAGGATTTGCATTTTCTTGGCGCGCAGAGCGTTGAGCGGATGCTGGCCCGGCTTCAGGGTGAAGAGGCTTCCGGCATCGTGCTGGAAACCACGCTGGTGATCCGCGAAACCACCGCCCCGCCGGCGGATAAGCAGGTCGATTTAGTGGCGCTGTCGCAGCAGTTACAGGGCATTGCCCGCAGACTGGCAGGCAAATAACGCCGCGCTGAGGCGGGCCATAAAAAACCCGCTCCACCAGAGTGGAAGCGGGTTCGCAGGGGACGCACAGCGCGTGAACGCTCTGCTTTCTGCCCTTACGCTTTCGGGTGTTCGCCCACGCCCATCGCTTTGATCTTTTTAGACAGCTCGCGGCGCTCTTTAGACAGGTCAGCGTTTTTGATGATGTACTCATCTACGCGATCTTCATAATCCACACGCATGCTGGCGATGATTTCCTGAATAGCCTCAACGCTCATGCCCGGTTTGATATATTCGCTCAGGTTGTCGAGCAGCAGAACGCGCTTCTGGTTGTCGCGGATTTTCTTCTCGTTGTCGACGATTTCACGCTGCAGTTTGTTTTTGCGGCGGAACATACGCACGAACTCCAGTACGTCCTGAAATGACTGCTTGGCATTTTCCATGATGGCACCTTTCTTTGAGCCTGCTGACGCAGGGAGAGAGTCAAAACGATCAGCTTAGCGGTTAGCCCGCCAGGTAAGCAATTTTCACAGCTAAATTCAGACTGGCTCTTATCTTAGCGCAAAGAAACCCGGTTTCACATTAAGTCATTGTCTGAGGTGATTATTTGCGCAGCGCCATCCGCATCAGATCGGTCATCCGCTCCAGCTGTTTCGCCAGTTCCAGCGTCAGCCAGACGTAGCCATAGATTGGCGTCTCCTCCAGACCCTCGCTGCCCGCGTCGGCGATCAGCCGTCGCAGTTCACCGCTGATTTCGGTCAGCTCATGGCTGTTGGCAATCACCTCTTCCGTTTCCCCCTCAATCGCCATTACCGACAGCGCCCGCAGCGTGTTCTCGGTCATCTGCTGGGTGCGGCGTAATGCAGGCGCGTTAAGCATGATCAGATGACTCTCGCGCGATGCCCACCAGGCATTAATCTGCATCTCAATCGTGTTAACCATATTACGGTTAATGGTCTGAATGGCTTCAAGCACCGACTTCGGAATGCGCGTCTCTTTGCTCGATGGCTCCAGCAGCGCCCGCATCTTAATAACGCTGCTCAGCAACTTGCCCAGTGGCTTGTTGAGGCGCGGCTTCTCAACCAGATTCGGCGAGAAACCGGCGTGATAGATCTTGGCCATTTCCGCCAGCGCGTCGGAGAGCTGAATGCGCCAGTGGGTGTAAGCACGCTGCGCCCAGATCGCGGTAAACAGCAACGCCATCAGCGATCCCAGAATCACATCACCGCCGCGCCACAGCGCCATGGTGAAATCGCCGGTTGGCGCACCCACCACTACGCTCAGCGTAATCCCGATCAACAGCGCCATGTAGGGATGTTTACCCAGCGTCAGGTAGCCGCTGATCACCATGATGATGCCGCACCAGGCCAGCATCATCGGCATGGAGATCAGCTCCAGCTTCAGGGCAATCAGACCGGAGATGGACCCTGCCACCGTGCCGCTGATGCGCTGCAGCGCGCGCGGAAAAACATTTCCCCAGGTGGAGATCGGCCCCATCACCACCACCAGCGTAATCAGCGGCCAGGTGCCTTCCGGGATATGGGTCGCGCGGACAAAGATGAAGCAGAGTATGAAGGCGATGGCGATGCGCACGCCGTGGACGGAGCGGTAATGGCGATAAAACCAGAACTCCAGTTTTGATATGGGCTTATCAGGACGCAAAGTGACTTTCCGGTTGCATGAACATAAGGGGGCTATCTTAACCCTGAACGAGGCTCAGGCTTAGCGCAGGCGGGATATTTCCAACAGATTTGACGTTCGCTTACAATTATCAACATCCGTCTCACATGTCTGCTCGGAAGTTAAAAACAACTGATTACGGCTGTGTAACCTTTACCGGCTCTGAGTCACCCGTTCCGGGTCTTAATATGAAAACGGGCAGCCCGCAGGCTACCCGTTTTAGTACTGACACGCAGCTTATCAGAACTTCTGCTTGAGATAATCCGTGAGGCGGGTAATGACACCGGCAGGTTCGACGGCACTCAGCGCCACCAGCGGATAATGCGCAATCTGCTGATCTTTATCCATCACCTGAATCTCACCAATCACTTCGTTGGCTTTCAGCGGCGCTTCCAGATCTTTGCGATCGATAACGTACTTCGCCTTCACGTTCTGCACTTCGCTGCGCGGCAGAGAGAGATAAACATCGTCTGCGGTACCTACATCGACCTGATGAGGATTGCCGTACCAGACGTTTTCGCTGCCAATCTTCTTACCGGCATGGAACAGCTGAACGGTATCGAAGGTGTTCTGGCCCCAGACCAGCAGTTTACGCGCCTGCTCTTCGCGGCCTTTCGAGCTTTTACCGCCCATCACGACGGCGATCAGGCGATGCTTGCCCACCACATTCGAGGCGATAATGTTAAAGCCTGCGGTCTCAGTGTGACCGGTTTTCAGACCGTCAACGTGGAGATTATTGTCCCACAGCAGACCATTACGGTTGTTCTGGGTGATGCCGTTCCAGGTCAGGGTTTTCTCACTGTACATGGCATAAAAGTCAGGCTCGCCATCAATAATGGCGCGTGACAGTTTCGCCATATCCAGCGCGCTGGAGAACTGACCCGGCGCATCCAGGCCATGCACGGTTTCAAAATGGGTATTCTGCAGGCCGAGTTTCTCAACGTAGTGATTCATCATGCCGACGAAGCTCGCTTCGCTGCCCGCCACGTAATCAGCCAGCGCAACACAGGCGTCGTTACCGGAATCGATGATGACACCACGGCTTAAATCGCGGACGCTCAGCTTATCGCCGGGCTTCAGGAACATCAGCGAGGAGCCTTTGAAGACCGGATTACCTGCCCCCCAGGCATCTTTCCCGACCGTAACCATGTCGTCGCGACTGATTTTTTTCTGGTCGATGGCGCGATCGACCACATAACCGGTCATCAGTTTGGTCAGGCTGGCGGGGTTGCGGCGTTCATCGGGATTGCCTGCAGTCAGCACCTGCCCGGTGGTGGCATCCATCAGCACCCAGGAAGCGGCATCAATCGCCGGAGGCGTCACAGGAAAGGGGATCGCATCAGCCTGTGCCAGCGAGGCCCAGAAAACAGTAGCGGTAACGGTGAACAGCAGACGCCTTTTCAACACTTCATCCTTAATTGCAGGGGAGAGAAAATTTCTGAAAACGAAACGGAAACAGCCGCACGTTTTACGGCAAAAGCGTTGTGAAGGTTTGAATAAATTGAAAAAAAGTATGAACCGGGCCGATCTCAGATGATCGTGGCTGGCGGCTTACCCCTGTCGGCTGGCGTCATCAGGGAAGATAAGAGGCGGGTTGGTACTGTGAAATGGCCTGGGAGGAGTCAGCCCGGCATTGAAAAAATGCGTAACGGCTTCCGGTTTCGGAACGGGTACAGGCTCCGGCAATCCGGGTTCAGGCGTCTGAAGCGGCTGTCCTTGCTGCCTGGCGGCAAAACAGCCTTCAGGCAGGCTTAACCCTTAACTTCAGACGTGCCGGAATATGGTTTACCATACGGGGCTGGGCCAGCCGCCGTCAGGAGCCGCTATAATGTCCCACACAGCAGACTTCACAGTCAGCGCGCATCAGACAGAACGATCATAACTTACACTGCTGCGCGCAGAGAGAGTCAGAGCGAACAGAAAGCCGTGGGCTTTCTGTTCATAAAGTCAGTGAACGCAATGAACGGATATGAAATTTGAATAACGACCGCGTACAGCCCACTTTCCTCTTTCACGATTACGAGACTTTCGGCACCAGCCCCTCTCGTGACCGGCCAGCCCAGTTTGCCGGACTGCGCACCGACAGTGAGTTCAATCCGGTCGGCGAGCCAGAAGTGTTCTACTGCCGTCCGCCAGATGACTATCTGCCTCAGCCCGAAGCGGTGATGATTACCGGCATTACACCGCAGATCGCGATGAGTCGCGGTGTGATCGAAGCAGAGTTCGCTGAACGCATCCATAAGCTGTTCACCAAAGAGCAAACCTGTGTGGTGGGCTACAACAACGTGCGTTTCGATGACGAAGTGACGCGCAATATCTTCTATCGCAACTTTTACGATCCCTATGGCTGGGCCTGGCAAAACGGCAACTCACGCTGGGACCTGCTCGACGTGATGCGCGCCTGCTATGCGTTGCGGCCCGAAGGAATCAACTGGCCGGAGAATGAAGAAGGCTTTCCCAGCTTCCGGCTGGAGCATCTGACCAAAGCCAACGGCGTGTCCCATGAAAATGCGCACGATGCGATGTCCGATGTGTATGCCACGCTGGCGATGGCGAAGCTGGTCAAAGAGAAGCAGCCAAAACTGTTTGAGTTTTTGTTTACCCATCGTAACAAAAACAAGCTGATGAACCTGATCGACATCCCGCAGATGAAACCGCTGGTCCATGTCTCTGGCATGTTCGGTGCCGCGCGCGGTAACACCAGCTGGATCGTGCCGCTGGCCTGGCATCCCGATAACCGCAATGCGCTGATCGTGGTGGATCTGGCGGGTGATATGTCGCCGCTGCTGCAACTGGATGCCGACACGCTGCGTGAGCGTCTTTACACGCCGAAAAACGATCTCGGCGATCTGCCGCCGGTGCCGGTCAAACTGGTGCATATCAATAAGTGTCCGGTGCTGGCGCCTGCCAGTACGCTGCGCCCGGAAGATGCGGCCCGGCTGGGCATTGACCGTCAGCACTGTCTGGCGAATCTGGCGCTGCTGCGTCAGCAGCCCGATGTGCGGGAGAAACTGGTCACGCTGTTTGCCGAAGCGGAGCCGTTTACGCCGTCAGACGACGTGGACACCCAACTCTATGATGGGTTCTTCAGTGATGCCGACCGCGCCGGAATGAATATTATCCGCCAGACCGCACCCGACAATCTGCCTGCGCTGGATCTGAGCTTTGAAAGTGCGCGCGTGGCGAAACTGCTGTTCCGCTACCGGGCGCGTAACTTCCCCGGCACGCTGGATGATGCCGAGCAGCAACGCTGGTTGCAGCATCGCCGTGAAGTGCTGAATGCTGAGCGCGTACAGGCGTTTATGCAGGAGCTGGAAGGCCTGGCAAATCTGCATGAAGCGGATGCAGAGAAGGTTGGGCAGCTCAAAGCGCTCTATCTGTATGCGCAGGAGCTGGTCTCCTGAAGCACTGATATAATCCGACCCGGCATCCCCTGCCGGGTCAGCGTTTCTGATCATGCTGAATCAGAGCACGGTCCACGCCAGCCAGGTCAGCGCAAAACCACTTAATCCCATTATCGTCGTCAGTACCGTCCAGGTGCGTAAACCATCAGCCACCGAAAGCCCCAGATAACGGGTCACCACCCAGAATCCCGCATCATTGACATGCGACAGTCCCAGGCCGCCGAAACAGGCCGCCAGCGTGACCAGAACCCGTTGCATGTCCGTCACGCCCGTCACCGCCTGAGTCAGTAACCCGCTGGTGGTCAGGATAGCGACGGTGGCTGAGCCCTGTGACGCACGCAGCGCCAGCGACAGGATAAACGCAGCAGGCACCAGCGGCAGATGCAGCGTTTCAAGGGTGACTGCCAGCGCTTTACCCACGCCCGACTCCACCAGCACTTTGCCGAATGCGCCACCTGCCCCCGCCACCAGAATCACGCTGGCTGAGGTAGGAATGGCCCGGCCAGTCAGATCTTCCAGCTTATCTTTACTCCAGCCACGCCGCACACCCAGCAGCCAGGCCGCCAGCCCTAAGGCAATCAACAGGGCAATCGGCGGTGTGCCAATCACGGTCATGACGTTACGCAGCAGACTGCCTTCCGCCAGCAGCGTGTGAGACAGGGTTCCCAGCACAATCAACACAATCGGCACCACAATCAGACCGCTGATGGTCAGCGCACCCGGCGGGGCCGGTTCATATTTCTTTTCCTGTCCCTCAGGCTTCGCCATCTGCAACTGTTCCAGCACCTCCACTGACAGATGGTAATGGCGACGATTCATGACTTTCGCCACGTAGTAGCCGATGATCCCGACCGGCACTGAAATCGCGATACCCAGCATCATCAGCCATCCCATGTCGGTATGCAGGATCCCGGCCGCAGCCGCGGCGCCTGGATGGGTCGGCAGCGCCACGTGCACTGTCAGCATCACGCCCGCCATCGGCAGGCCAAATTTCAGCGGTGAGACGCGCGCGACTTTGGTGAAGCCATAAATCAGCGGGATGACGATGATAAAGCCCACTTCGAAAAACACCGGGATGCCCAGGATAAAGGCCGCCATGGTTAAAGCCGCGACGGTGCGCTTCAGCCCCAGCGTTTTACTGAAGCGTTGCGCCAGCGATTCAGCGCCCCCCGAGGCTTCAATAATTGCCCCGAGCATGGCACCAAGCACGATGATGATGGTGATGTGACCGAGCAGGCCGCCCATCCCGGTGATAATCGTCTCCATGATTTTCTCAGCCGGAATGCCGGTTGCGATAGCCACCAGCAGGCTGACAATTAACAGGGCGACAAATGGATGAACTTTGGCTTTGATGACCAGCAGCAGCAGGATCACGATGCTGGCGGTCGCTATGGCTAACAGCAGTGCGGTAGACATGGTAAACCTCAGAAATTGTTATATTTTTTGGGTTATCGGTGTACAGAAATAGCAGGTAAAAGGCCGGATAAAGGGCAAGCCGCGCCCTGCCGGTGCCGGAACACCGGTTTCAGAGCGCGTTAAATCAGGCGGTTATCTTCCAGGGAGCAAACCAGCCAAGACCCTCGGTCGTGCTGCCGCGCGGGATATACTCGCAGCCCACCCAGCCGGAATAGCCGACCTCATCCAGCAGTGAGAAAAGCCAGGGATAATTGATTTCCCCCTCGTCCGGCTCGTGACGATCCGGGGCCGACGCAATCTGTACGTGGCGATAGCGCCCGGCATAGTGGCGAATCAGATGGCTGAGGTTGCCGTCCACCCGCTGCGCGTGAAACAGGTCGAGCTGAGTGAAGACATTGGGCCGGTCGATCTGTTCGACCATCTCCAGCGTCTGATACTGGCTGGCGTAGAGATAGTTGGGTTTGGTGGTCGGGTTAAGCGCTTCTATCAGCAGGATGATGCCATGCGGTGCAAAGCGTTCAGCCGCATAACGCATGTTGCTGATAAAGGTTTCAACGTAGCGCTGACGGTCGGAACCCGGCGGCACCGTCGCCGCCATGATGTGAACCTGCGGACAGTTCAGCGCCAGCGCATAGCTCAGGGCGCTATCGATGTCCGCCTTCGCTTCCGCTTCCCGTCCGGGAATGGCAGAAACGCCCCACTCACCGGCCGCGACGTTGCCCGGTGCGGTATTGAACAGCACCAGTTGCAGATGATTATCATCGAGCCACTGTTTTATCTGCGTGGCCGGGTAGTCATAAGGAAAGAGAAATTCGACCGCCGTGAAACCGGCCTCCGCCGCTGCAGCGAAGCGTTCGGCAAAAGGGTATTCTGTAAACTGCGTCGAGAGGTTAGCAGCAAACTTCGGCATTATCGGCTCCTTAATTCCGCCACTTCGGCATCATTGAGATAACGGATCGGGCGGTCGCCCAGAGTAAAGATCAGACGGGCGGTCTCTTCCAGCTCTTCGGTGTTGTCTGCCGCTTCCTGTAATGATTTGCCCACCACTACCGGCCCGTGATTCGCCAGCAGGAAGGCGCGGTAGCGCGGTGCCAGCGCCGCCAGATCCTCAGCCAGTCGTCCATCGCCCGGCTTGTAGTAAGGCACGACCGGCACATCACCGACCCGCATCACCACATAGGGGGTAAACGGACGAATGCAGTTCTCCGGGTTCAGCCCCTGTAAACAGGAGAGCGCGGTCAGGTAGTGGCTATGCAGATGGACCACCGCCCTGCAGTCGGGATTGTTCAGGTAGAGCGCGCGGTGAAACGCAATCTCTTTGGAGGGCTTGTCGCCGGAGAGCCATTCACCTTCAGGCGTTACTTTCGACAGCCGCTCACCCTTTAATTCACCGAGGCAGGAGCCGGTGGGTGTCGCCAGCAGATTGCCATCCTCCAGCAGCATTGAGAGGTTGCCCGCCGAGCCAGTGGCATAGCCGCGCTGAAAGAACGAGGCGCCGAGACGCACCATCTCGTCACGCGCCTGCTGCTCCGCTAAAGAGAAAGATTCAGTCATAAGTAAACTCCGTTTGCGCGCGGCGGAAGAAATCTTCATCGCCAAAATTGCCCGATTTCAGTGCCAGAGAGAGCGGCTGATGGATGTCACGAACCCAGGGCACGCCGGGCGAAATCGTCGGACCGATGTGGAAAGCCGTCACGCCCAGACTCTGCGCCACCACACCGGAGGTTTCCCCGCCCGCCACGATAAAGCGCTGCCAGCCGCGTGCTTTCAGTTCACGGGTGACGGCGGCGAACAGCTGCTCAACGGCTTCGCTGCTGCGCTGCGCACCATAGCGCTGCTGAATCACCTGCAGCTGTTGCGCATCAGCGGTGGCATAAAGCAGCGGTGCCAGCGCCTGATGACGGTTTGTTTCCACCCAGTCGCACAGCTGCCGGGCATAGCCCTCTGTCTCTTCCAGACACTGATCAATGTCGACTGCGCAGGCGGGTGCCAGCTGGCGATACGCTGCCACCTGACGATGGGTCATCTGCGAGCAGGAACCGGACAGGACTACGGCGCGATCGCCCTGCGGACGGCCTGCCTGCTCCGCTTCCGCATCGGACTCAGCCGTCGCCCACTGCCGCGCCAGACCGATGGCCAGCCCGGAACCGCCAGTGACCAGCCGCATATCGCTCAGCGCCGCGCCCAGCGTTAGCAGATGCGCCTGATGCAGGGTGTCAGTCACGACGTAGTTGATCCCTTGTTCCGCCAGCTCGCCCAGCGCCTGACGCACTGACGCTGCGCCCTCATCGATCTGTGCCGCCGCGATCAGCCCGGCCTTGCCTGTCGCCTGTGACGTCATCAGACGCAGCAGGTTGCTGTCGTGCATTGGCGTGACCGGATGATGCCGCATACCGGAATCTGACAGCAGCTGGTCGCCGACAAACAGGTAGCCCTGATAGACGGTACGACCATTCACCGGCAGCGCCGGACAGATAACCGTCTGCCTTTCACCCAGCGCATTCAGCAGAGCGTCAGTCACCGGACCGATATTGCCCTGTGCGGTGCTGTCGAAGGTGGAGCAATATTTGAAGTAGAAGCGCTCACAGCCCTGCTTCTGCAGCCACGCCAGTGCAGCCAGTGACTGCGCAACCGCCTGCTCTGCCGGGCAGGAACGGCTCTTGAGGCTGACCACAATCGCCTGCGCCCCGGTGAGTTCCTCGCTGGCCGGGATGCCGTTGAACTGAATGGTGGTCAGGCCGTTCTGCACCAGAAAACTGGCGATGTCCGTGGCCCCGGTAAAATCGTCCGCTATGACACCAAGACGCATCAGATTTTCTCCTCTGCCTGCGGCAGCGTGATGCCGCTGAAGATTTTGATGACCGCACTGTCATCTTCACGGCCATAACCAGCGTTGCTGGCTTCGGTGAACATATTGAGGGCGGTTGAGGCCAGCGGCAGCGGGAAGTGCAGCGACTTCGCGGTGTCTGCCACCAGGTTGAGATCTTTCACAAAGATATCGACGGCCGATTTTGGACTGTAGTCGCCGTCTACCACATGCCGCATGCGGTTTTCGAACATCCATGAATTACCGGCCGCATTGGTGACCACTTCATACATGGTTTCCAGCGGGATACCAGCCCGCGCCGCCAGCGCCATCGCTTCTGCGCCCACCGCGATGTGAACACCCGCCAGCAGCTGATGAATAATTTTAACGGTTGATCCGAGGCCGATTTCATTGCCCACGCGATACACTTTAGCCGCGACCGCATCCAGCACCGGCTGCAGTTGTGCAAAGGCCGCGTCACTGCCTGAGGCCATCACCGTCATCTCACCGCTGGCCGCTTTGGCCGCGCCGCCGGAAACCGGGGCATCCAGCATCAGCAGCTGATGGCCGGCCAGACGCTGCTCAATCTGCTGCGCATCCAGGGCGGACAGCGTGGATGAGACCATGACCACCGTGCCGGGGCGGAGTTTTGCGGCCAGGCCCTCTTCACCAAACAGAATGGCGTTTACCTGCTGCGCATTCACCACCAGCAGCAAAACGGCATCGAGCTGGTCTGCAAAGGCTGCGGCGGATGACTGCGCATCCCGCGCGCCCGCCTGGCGTAAAGTCTCCAGCGCGGCGGGATTCAGATCGACACCCCAGGTATTAAGACCGGCACGCAGACAGGACTTCGCGGCACCCATGCCCATAGAACCTAACCCGATAACGCAGATGTTTTCAGCTGGCACGTTACGCCTCCACTGTTAAATTAAGTGATTATTTGTTTGTTACTGTTAATCCTGCCAGCTTCCTGCCGGTAAAAATGTGTCTCTCCTCACAAATAAACATCATCGATGTGAACTGGAACAATTTTTAACATTGCCGGATTTACGCCTGTGACAGTGCCTTACCGCGGAAAAGCAGGTGCCGCCGGGCTATCCGATGTTGTTTTTTGTTCTGGTTAACCGGCAGATACTTTATAATGTGAAAAAATGATAATTATCAGGGAGCAGATATGATTCCGGTTGAACGTCATCAACAGATTCTGGCGCTGGTCGCCGATCGTGGCGTAGTGAGTATTGCAGAACTCACAGAGCGGCTGGGTGTGTCACATATGACCATACGCCGTGATGTGCAGAAACTGGAGGAGCAAGGTGCCGTGTTATCGGTGTCTGGCGGCGTGCGCTCTGCCGACCGGCTGGCGGCTGAACCGTCACATCTGACGAAAAGCGCGCTCTACAATGATGAGAAGCGCGCCATTGGCCGCACCGCCGCCCGCCATATTCCGCGTAACAGCTGCATCTATCTGGATGCCGGGACGACTACGTTAGCGCTGGCGCGGGAAGTGGTGGATCGGGATGATTTGCTGGTGGTGACCAATGATTTTATGGTGGCGAACCTGCTGATGGAGGCGAGTCAGTGCCGGGTTATTCACACCGGCGGCACCGTGTGCCGGGAGAACCGCTCCTGTGTCGGGGAGTCGGCAGCACGCAGCCTGCGACATCTCGCCATCGACATTGCCTTTATCTCCGCCTCCTGCTGGGGACCGCGGGGCCTGTTTACGCCGGATGAAGATAAAGTGACGGTAAAGCAGGCGGTGAGTGAGGTGAGCAGTAAACGGGTGCTGCTGAGTGACAGTTCGAAATACAACAGGATTGCGACGTTTCTGGCGTTACCGCTGGAGAGGTTTGATGTCGTGGTGACCGACAAAAAGCTGAGTGAGGCAGGACGGGAGTTATTAAGTGCGGGTAGCTGGGAGCTGGTACTGGCCAGTTAAATCGTTGCCGCCTTGCCGGAAGACCGGGAAGGCGGCAACGTGAGCGCAATTACACTTCTTCGCTGAACTGCGGCACCGGATTACGGAAGCTGCGGGTCACAAATGCCAGGTAGATAATCCCGATGGCGGCCCAGATCAGGCCCAGCTCCATAGAACTCTCTTCCAGGTTTACCCACAGCGCGCCGACCGTCAGTGCACCCAGCAGTGGCAGCAGCAGATACTGAACGTGATCTTTCAGCGTGCGGTTACGCTTCTCACGGACCCAGAACTGCGCGATGACCGACAGGTTAACGAAGGTAAACGCGACCAGCGCACCAAAGTTAATCAGCGCGGTGGCTGTTACCAGATCAAAGTTAATCGCCATCAGCGCAATCGCACCGACCAGCAGCACGTTGAGCGACGGGGTACGCCATTTTGGATGGATATAACCGAAGAAACGCTCCGGGAACACGCCATCACGGCCCATCACATACATCAGACGCGATACGCCAGCGTGCGCTGCCATACCGGATGCCAGCACCGTGACCACCGAGAAGATCAGAATGCCGACCTGCAGCGCTTTACCGGCCACGAACAGCATGATTTCAGGCTGTGAGGAGTCCGGGTGCTGGAAGCGCGTGATGTCCGGGAAGTAGAGCTGCAGGAAGTAAGACGCAGCGATAAAGATCACACCACCAATCAGCGCAGTCAGGAAAATGGCGCGCGGAATGGTGCGTTCTGCATCTTTGGTCTCTTCCGACAGCGAACTGATGCCATCAAAGCCGAGGAACGAGAAGCAGAGTATGGTCGCACCGGTAATCATCGGCACCACATGCGCATTCTCAGACCAGAACGGACGGCTGCTCACCAGCGTGCCGGAACCGACGCCGCTTGCCACACCGTAGATCACCATCGCGGTAATCCCGACCATGACCACCACCTGCAGCACCACAATCACACTGTTGAAGTTGGCGACGGTTTTGATGCCCTTGAGGTTAGAGAGCGTCATAAAGCCGACCAGCAACACCACGAAAATCCACGACGGGATGCCCGGCACCAGCGATTCGAAATAGTTTTTAGCCAGCAGGATGTTGATCATCGGCATGAACAGATAGTCCAGCAGTGATGACCAGCCGACCATGAAGCCGACGTGCGGACTGATCGCCTTCTGAGCGTAGGTATAAGCGGAGCCCGCAGAGGGGAAGCGGCGTACCAGCTTACCGTAACTCACGGCAGTGAACAGAATCGCAATCAGCGCGAAAGCATAAG
>Ga0308156_1000265_pt1 | contig 138683 bp, 125 predicted proteins | sample PhyAR2_FD_201041 | JGI IMG/M metagenome (GOLD analysis project Ga0308156, IMG submission 201041) | Phyllosphere microbial communities from UC Gill Tract Community Farm, Albany, California, United States - DLSL A.R2 | ecosystem: Host-associated > Plants > Phyllosphere > Unclassified | place...
GTATATCAATTACTACAATAACGACAGGATAAGACTTAATCTAAAAGGAAAGAGTCCGGTACAGTACCGAACTCTTTCATATAATAATATTGTTTAATTTTGTCTAAACTTTTGGGTGCAGTCTATTTACAGAACGGATTTTTTTATTTATGTATTTTATTATTTTTCAATAAAGAATTTTACATTTTCAATGGGTCTTCCCAACATGGCGACTGAACCTTTTACCAGAATTGGCCTTTGTATCAGAGAAGGATTTTCGGACAGAATTTTCAGCCATTCTTCTTCTGAATAATTTTTATCAGCATAATTCTCAATATACAGTTTATCAGTCTTACGGATAATATGAAAAACACTTTGGTTCAGCTTTTTCAACACAGTCCTGATCTCAAGGATGCTTAACGGATCTTCAATGATATTAATGATCTCAAAAGGCACTCCGTTCTCGTCAAGATACTCTAATACGGCATTTGACTTTGAACAGTTCCCGTTATGTAAAACTTTAACTACCATGATATTATTATTCAAAAAGTTACATTCTCTTTATCAAATTTAAGAAGAATCCCACTAAAGATGTCTTAATATTCTAATAAAAGTATGTTAAAACAATCCGTGAAGTTCTGCTTCAATTTTCTCCAGAATAAACCCGAAATCTTCCGGTTTTTCAACAAAATCAAGATCATCTACTTCTACAATCAGAAGTTTTCCTTCAGTATAATTGGAGATCCATTTTTCATATTTCTGATTCAGTTTTGAAAGGTATTCAATACTGATAGAAGCTTCGTATTCACGACCTCTTTTATAGATTTTTTTAACCAGATTGGGAACATCTGATTTCAGATAGATCAGCAAATCCGGAGCCGAAACAAAAGACTTCATCAGATCAAAAACGGATGAGTAATTATTGAAATCTCTGTCCGAAAGAAGATTCATATCATTTAAGTTTTCTGCAAAAATATGGGCATCTTCGTAAATGGTACGATCCTGAATGATGTTTTTACCACTTTCTCTGATTTCCTTTACCTGACGGAATCTGCTTCCCAGGAAATAAACCTGCAGTGCGAAACTCCATTTGCTCATATCTGAATAAAAATCCTCCAGATAAGGATTATGATCTACGTCTTCAAATTGTGCATCCCATCCGTAATGCTTGGAAAGCATTGTCGTCAAAGTTGTTTTTCCTGCTCCAATGTTTCCTGTAACTGCAATATGCATATTCTTTTTCCTTGTATTTACTGATTAATTGATAAGCTTTTCGATTCCCTCAGTCTGAACTTTGGAAGTGTCTTCAAGCAATTTCTGCAGCGTATTGTTTGAAGGCTTCTCCTCTATATTCTCAACGGGTTTTTCTTCAGTTTTTTCTACGGGCTTTTCTGTAGGTTGCTGTAGAGATTCCGGCTGAGCGTCAAGCAGTTTCTGCTGTTTGGCTTTCTTTACTTTTTCAAGGCTGTAAAGATAGAGCTTGTTCCCCTTGATTTCAAAATAAGAAAGGATGTTTTTATCCACAATTTGCGCTTCCGGATCTTCAAAAACCGTCACCATTCCTTTTTCAGGAACGTATTGTGAAATAAAATTACTGGCCACAACCAGAATTGCATCATTTTCTCTTCTAAAGCGTTTGCCGTTTTCTAAAGGGGCTTCAAAAAGTTTTTCAAATTTCAGGCTGTAAATCCTGATATGTTTTCTTGTTAAAATATAGACCTTATTTTCGTAAACCAGCATATCCATCAGATCTTCAAAACTGATATCAAATGGATAGGAATTGATGGTAGTATCATTCCTGAAATTGTACTGGATCAAACGTTTTGTACTGTCATCCAAAAGCCACAACTGCTGCAGATCTTCGGCATAAGCCATTCTGATGAAACCAAATTTCTGCTTAAAATCAAGCCTTTGAATTTCATTCATATTCTGATCTACAAACTTCATTTCCTGAGCATTTTCAGAGAATAAAGGCACATTCAACGGATTTTGTACATTCTGCACTTTGTAAGGAACAGTAAGCATCATTTTTCCAATCTGCTTTCCTAAAGAATCGTATTTGGTAAAACTAAAATCTTTGTTTTTATAGATATACAGACTTCCGTAGTCATCGGCAAGCATATCTTTAGCTTCCTTTAATTTTAAAGTATCTAAAGGGAGAATATTCTGCGCAGAAAATGTGCAGAAAAGGAAAAAAAATAGTATGTTTAAAAACTTCACTCTGTTTTTTTAATGGGGTGAATTTACTGAAAAATAATTTCATCTAAAAGGGGGACAAATCTAATAGAATCCTTTCTGATATTTAGCAAAACTGAGACCATCTTATTACTAAATAAAGACCTGTTTTCTATATAAAAATTACTTTTATTTAAAGGCAACTTCATAAATTTTCTCCCAGTTCTTTCCTGTCACCAACATATTATCGCCTTTAAAAGCAATTCCATTCAGGACATTTTCACTGTTTCCCTGATCGTTTTCTTTGGTCAACTTAGTAAAATCAAAATTTCCTACAACATCTCCGGTAGCCGGATTGATCTTTAAAACAACCGGTTTGTGCCACACATTCGCATATATAAAGCTATTGTGATATTCAAGCTCATTGAGTTGATCATAGATTGTATTATTTCCGGCAACATAAACAATTTTTATTACTTTTGATGGATTATTAATATCCAGAAAATAAAGATTTTTAGAACCATCTGTAGCAATCAGATTTTTCCCATCACACGTCAGTCCCCATCCTTCTCCGATGATATTGGGTAAAGGAAATTCGGATATTTTTTTCAAAGTATTTTTATTATAAACAAAACCAATTTTATTTTGGTAAGTCAGCTGATATATTTTATCTGCAATAATTGCGCATCCTTCAGAAAAAATATCAGCAGGTTGCTTTGCAACAATACTGGGAACAGATGATCCTAGAGTATATTTTATAAGTTGTGATTCTCCCTTCATTCCATCACTTTCATACACTGTATTTCCTTCCACTACAAAACCTTCGATGAAATTTTTAGAATCATGGGGATAATCGGCTATTATTTTGTAAGGAATATTCTTTTCAGGAATTTTTGAGAATACATTAATTGTAGCATCCTGATTCAGCACTTCACCTTTTTTTGTTTTGATGATAAAAATTACTTTATTATCTCCTAAAGTAAAAAACTTTGGATCAATTGTTAAATCTGTTGTCTCCTTATCTCTAAAACTGACTGCTATACTTTCTGCATTTTCTGTAATTTCTTCCGGCAATTTAATTTTATCTCCGAAATGATAACCTTTCTCTTCTTTTGAGTTATTATAGTCAGCCAAAGAATCGAGCATTTTTTCGTTGCTATTACAAGAAACAAGGAAAAGAACAGCTAAAAAACCAGCATTGATATTTCGCTTAATAAAGTTGTCAATCATTTACCAAAAATACTAAAATTTAATCCTTAAAAATAAAAATAGCGCTCCAATGGAGCGCTACTTCTGTTTTTTTATCAATAAAATCAAATTACTTGATTTGAACTTCATAAATCTTCGGCCAGTTCTTTCCTGTTACCAACATATTATCACCTTTGAAAGCAATTCCGTTCAATACATCATCACTTCCTTTTGTGTTCTGTTTGGCAATTTCTGTGAAATCAAAAGTACCCACTACTTCACCGTTGGCCGGATTAATTTTTAAAATAATTGGTTTCTGCCACACATTGGCATAGATAAATCCGTTGTGGTATTCCAGCTCGTTTAATTGGTCGTAGGCCTGAGAACTACCTGCAACAGCAATATATTTAATCAGTTTTGAAGGGTTATTGACATCAAGGAAATATAGAAGTTTACTTCCGTCAGAAGCAATCAGGTTTTTCCCGTCATACGTCAGTCCCCAACCTTCACCCAATACATTTGGATAAGCAAATTCCGAAAGCAGTTTTAAAGAGCTCTTATCATAGATATACCCTTTTTTGCTCTGCCATGTCAGCTGATATACTTTATCTCCTACAATGGTACTTCCTTCAGAAAAGTCTTCCTGAGCCTGTTTGGTAGAAGCAAGCGGCGTTGTAGTGCCCAATGTATATTTTAAAATCTGGGAAGCTCCGTTTTGTCCGTCACTTTCATAAATGGTATTTCCTTCCACCTGGAAACCTTGTACAAAGTTTTTAGGATCGTGAGGATACTCTGCTACAATCTGATAAGGAATATTTTTTTCAGGATTTTTTGCAAATACATTAATAGTTGCATCCTGATTCAATACTTCTCCACCTTTTGTTTTAACGTTGAAGGTAACAGCATTATCACCTAATGTGAAAAATTTAGGATCAACGGTTAGATCTGTTGTTTCTTTATCTCCAAAGCTGATGGTTACACTTTCTGCATTTTCCGTTACCTCTTTCGGAAGCTCAAGCTTATCTCCGAAATGGTATCCTTTCGCCTCCATTGAATTATTATAAGTATTCAGTGTATCAAGAATTTCTTTATTCTTGTTACAAGATGCCAGTAATAAAATCGCTGCGAAACCCGCTATTATATTTTTTTTCATTGAATTTCTAAATATTTCCCCAAAAATAGCAAATTTTATTCCGTATTGCCAATATTATCTATGGGTTCTCCAAATTGCAGGATATAACCATTGTTGTCATAGATCGCAAATTCCCTCATTCCCCACTCAAAAGATTCAATCTCATAGCAGACTTTTGCTTTTGTTTTAAGCTCTTCCCAAAGTTCATCCACCTTATTTACATTAAAATACAATGAGCCGGAAAAACCGATTGAAGTATTTTTTTCATGCTGATTAGGCTGAGAAAGCATAATGTATATTTCATCTTTACGAAGGGAAGCCCATTGCCAATCATCATTTCTACCCATCAGGGTAAAACCGAGAACGTGCATGTAAAACCCTATGGTCTCATCAAGATTTTCTGTCCAGAGGATGGGACGAAGTGCAGTAAACTGTGTCATGATTCCTGTAATTCAAAAGTATTTTTATGGATTTTCATATTCAGGGAAACCCAGGTTTCTGTATTAATCTTCGCTTCGCTTTTCACTTCAGGGTCAAAGGCAAAACCTACTTTCCGGTAACATGCAATAGCTCCGGTATTCCAGTCGTAAACATTAAGCTCTGCAGTTTCTTTATCAAAATGGCTGAAACCATATTTCAGAAGTTCCTGCATTACTTTTTTACCATATCCTTTTCCTCTGTTGTTTTCATCCCAGATCATAATCCTGCCCAGCAGAAATGTCTTTTCCTTTAAGAAAATCTGAGCATGACCAATAGTCATTCCTGTATGATCTGAAATGGTAAACAAGGTTCTTTTTTCATCGGACAAATCGGTCTCCAGCTGTTCTGCTGTAAGCGGGAAACGGTATACGGGCCCGGCAAACTGAAGAAGCATTCTTTCATCTTCTATCTTTGAAATCAGCAGCGGCGCATCGTGAATTGTAAAGGGCTGTAGTGTAATCATGGTCTACTTTTCTACATATTCTTTTAAACTCTGTCCCAAGATAGTGTTCCAGCCTTGTGTAAAACTATCTCTTGAAAAACCATCACCTAAGTCTTTGAAATTTTCAATATTTTCATGAGTCAGCTTTACCAGAGTTTGTCCGTCTTCCGGCAGTAATTCCCAGGTCACAATAGTTTTTAACGCTGAAAAATCAGGATATGACCATGTATGTTTCAGCTTCTGATTGGGTATTATTTCCAAAATCTCTCCCTGATGATGGTATTTATTTTCACCTCCGGGTTCGTAGAAATTAAATTCTTTTCCTATTTCTAATGCAAAATCCTGGATATCAAAATACCAGGATTTCATTTCATTTTTATCGGTTAATGCTTTCCAGATTTTTTCAGCCGGAGCATTTATTTTGTATTGAACAGTGATAGGTGTGATCATATTATAGATTTAATATGTCTAAAATTAAACATTTTGTCTATACTATTTAACCACAAAAGTCATAAAAGTTTTAACCTGAATTTATTTAAAGTTAAATTTCAAATAATGAAAAGTACACTTAAACTTATTCTGATCTACACTCTTTGTGACTTTAGTGGTTTATTTTTTGTTGAATTATGCATGTGAAAATCCGGTGATCTTCGCTTCATCAAAATCCAGCTGCATTTCAATGGTTCTCATCACATGATCATCAAATATCTTTTCTCTTTTCATTCTGTGCAGCTCATTTCTTTGTGCCTGAATGATCTGTCTCAAAACATCTTTATTTTCATTGATTGCGGATACATAGTCTCCTGTGGAGGCCATACATTGGGCTTTGTCTGCCATCAGCATCATTTCATTTTCCAGCTTATGTTTTTGATGACGAACTAAGCTGTTTGTGACTGCCAGCTCAGAGAAATCATTATCCAGCTTGTGCAGCGCTGTTTCTTTCAGCTTACGCATCAGGATCACTTCCTGTTTTTCTTCCGGCAATTCACTTCCGGCATCCTGAATATTCAATAATTTCAGAATCGGGCTCAACAATAATCCTTGCCCTACAAGGGTAATCAATATAATAACGAAAGTTACGAATAAAATAATGTTCCGATGTGGAAATGCATCTCCATTTGGTAAAAAAGCAGGAATAGAAAGTGCTGCAGCCAGTGAAACTACTCCTCTCATCGCTGCAAAACTGATAATAAATGGTTCTCTCCAATCTGGTTTGGGAACTTTTAACCTTAATTCTTTAGAACAAACTCTTGGGAAATACATCAATGCATAGCTGTACAGGATTCTTGTCCCGATGATCGCTCCACCAATTACCACACTGTAGAAAATACCTTCAGAAATAGTATATTCTTTCATTCCTTCCACTACGATGGGAAGTTCAAGGCCAATCAGGATAAAGATGATCGTATTCATCAGAAATATCAGTACACTCCAAACGTTCCCGGACTGTATTCTTGAGGTATGGCTCAAATAACAATGTGAATTATAAGACATCAGTAATCCTCCAGCCACTACTGCCAGCACTCCTGAAAAATGGAAATGCTCTGCTCCCACATACATAATGTACGGCACAATAAGGGTAATAATGGTATCAATATTAGAATTGGTAGGAATAACTCTAAGCAAAGCCCCAAATAAAAAGCCTGTTGCCACTCCCACCGCTATGCCTCCAATCGCCATCGTAAAGAAATCCTGAACGGCATCTCTCCAGATAAACTGTCCTGAAATAACGGCTGCAAGGGCAAATTTAAATACAATTAAACTGGATGCATCATTGATAAGGCTCTCTCCTTCCAGAATATTAGTGATTTTCTTAGGAATTTTCATATGCTTCAAAACCGAAGTCGCCGCTACCGCATCCGGTGGAGAATTGACACCTCCCAGCAAAAATCCCATTGCTACCGTAAGCCCCGGAATAATGGAAGAAGAAAGGTAAGCCACAACGATGGATGTTAAAAACACCAATCCGAAGGCCATTGAAAATATTTGTTTTCTCCATTTATGAAAGTCCTGCCATGAGGTAAACCAGGCCGCTTCAAACAAAATAGGCGGCAGGAAAATAAGGAAAACAAGATCAGGCTCTATTTCTATACGCGGCATTCCCGGCACAAAGCTTATCAGTAATCCTGCAATCACAAGAAAAATCGGGTAAGCGACTTTTAGTTTCTGGCCGATCATTACCAATATCATCACAGACAGCAGTACTGCAATGGATATTATAACATAGCTGTGAATCATTTTTAAGTTGTTTTTTTTAAGTGTTATTCTTTTGTTTTGATTAATAAACTTCCTGCTTTTTGCGGAAAATATCTTAATCTTTTAATTTTAAATTAGAGGACAATGTTGTTTTTTGGAGTGATGGCCGGCGGAAGGTCAGATTCATCCAGCATATCTCTCATATCGATTTCTATGGTACGGCTGATCTGAGTGATCGGAACATCGTTAGGACTTCCTTCAAATGGATTTACAGAAGCTTCTCCAACACTATCCAAAGTATGAAAGCACCATGTCACCAATAAAGAAAACGGAATATTAAACCATAATGTCCAGCCTTCCACTATTGTTCCGTCTCCTAATTTATCGAGTTCTTTCAGCAATCCGAAAGGCACAAAAACAATGAACAACAGCAAAAGATAAGTGGTGATTGAAGAGAAATTTCTGGGATACGGAAAGTTTTTAATTCTTTCAGCTTTTCCCTGATCGTCTGTAAACTTTACCAGCTGCTGGTTGATCTGCGTCCATTGAAAATCATTGAGTTCTCCTTTTTCATAAGCTTCAGATAAAACTTTGCTCTGCTTTGCCATCAATTGTGTTGCCCTGTTCTTTTTACTTAAAATATACTGAAGTTCGGGTTCAGAAAGGTATTTTTTCAATTCTTCATCCAGTTTGGAAAGCCTCTCCGGAATGTCATATTTTTTAGAATATTCATCAAACTGCTCTGTACCCATGTTTTCCCAAGCTCTTGGTTCACGGAGCTGAAATCTCAATGCGGTAAGCCATGCATAATGACGGAGAAACATTTCTTTTACTTTACCTTCATCTTTGGAAAGCAGTGCATCTCTCAGAATATATCCGAAACTACGGCTGTCATTAATGATCGCGCCATAAATCTGTCTTGCTTCCCAAAGCCTGCTGTAGCTGGCATTGTTTTTAAATCCAACAATAAAAGCGACTGCTGTTCCCATGATGGCAATGGGCTGCCACGGAACTGAAAGAAATTTCCAGCCTAAAAAGTACAGAACTGTAGGAATAGCTGATAATACAACCAAAGCATAAATGCTCCGTCTGGTCCAGATAATGAACTCACGGGCTCCAAATCTTTTTCCTGAATGCATAAGTGTTTATTTTTTGTGTTTATTATTTTTTATTTTCAAATAATGGCCTTCATCAAGCATTCGGCAGCGGTTACAATCAGTTTCTGGTAAATGGAATATTATTATAAAAACCAATCTGAATCTGGCCGCGGTTTCTGTTTTCCTGAATCTGATTCATATATCCTGCTTCAATCCTCATATTTTTATTGATGACATATCCTAAAGCACCATAGACTCTGTTTCTGTCGAAAACCGGGCTGTTGAAGTGCAGAAAAATCTCATTGTATACTGATGCATAAAGGGTTTTCGGCAGCATTTCTTTTTGGGTAATCGGAATATTAACTCCCAACATGTATCGGAACCTCATCCTGAAATCATCTTCCAGAAAACGTTCTTCCAAACGGTAACGATGCTGAAGGTAAAAACGCCCGAATTTCTGTTTGGTAATATACTGCTGGAAAATTCGGTGTTCTATATTTTCTTTTTTCTCACCGTTTACATAAGGCTGGCTCAGAATGAAACCATATCCCAATAAAACATTGTTATTGTTTTCTGTAAGATCATATCCAATCCCGGTACGGATCAGCAGCTGTTCCAGATCTCCAACCGCATCAAAATTACGGTACTGAATTTCATTATGCCAGTTCAGTTTCTTACTGATTTTGTTATTTCCAAAATACATGTACCATGCTCCCAGATCACTTTTTTGAGCATATGTCAATATGGATCCCAAACCTAATACCGTGAATGCCAACTTCGTAAAAACCTTTCTCATGCTTATCAATTACTATTATCTATCGTTTTTAACAAAATTAATAATTTAAATCAATAATAGCAAATACTATTTCACCACATAACAGATTATCCAGGAACCTGTTCTGTCACTACATCATATAGAGCAAATAAAAAACCGGCAATCTGGCTGCCGGTAACTAACTATATTTCAAATACAAAATATTAATTTTATGGATGTTGCTGCATTTTCGCAGGATCATCATAGTTTACCATCCAGTTGATTCCGAATTTATCGCTAAACATTCCGAAATAAGCTCCCCAGAAAGTATCTGCCATTGGCATTGTTACCTGTCCCCCTGCAGAAAGACCACCGAATAGTTTATCAGCTTCTTCTTTAGACTCTGCGTTGATAGAAATAGAGAAATTGTTCCCGGCCTTGAAATTGGAAGACCACTCTCCTCCTGTATCACTTCCCATCAATATAGTTTCCTTAGAAATCGGAAGTGAAACGTGCATGATTTTGTCTTTGTCTTCTTCCGGAGTTTCCTTCCCTTCCATTGGAGGCATTTCTCCAAATGTTCCGATGTAAGGATATTCTCCACCGAAAACAGATTTATAGAAATCGAATGCTTCTTTACAATTTCCATTGAAGGTTAAATAAACGTTTACTGTTGCCATAGTTGTTTTTTATTAGTTAAGTTTTTTTAAGTAATTTTTGTCCCGTTTTCCAGATTGGTTACCTGTGCTGATCTATAAGAATCATATTTCCATCGGGGTCTTTCAGGTAGATATGTTCAGGACCTGAAGTAGTTTCATCAGCTTCTTTTCCGATCTCAACTCCGCTTTCCTTTAATTTTTTCTGAATTTCCCGCACATCGTCAAAAGATTCAAGATTCTGTGCATTTTCATCCCATCCCGGATTGAAAGTAAGCATATTTCCGTCAAACATAGCCTGAAAAAGTCCTATGAGTGTAGAACCGTTTTTCATGATCAGATAGTTACTCTCTGTAGTTCCTGCCATTGTTGTAAAGCCCAGCTTCTCATAAAAGTCCCTGGATTTCTGAAGGTCTTTTACACTTAAGCTGATTGAAAATGCTCCTAATTTCATAATGTTAGTGGTTTTTAAAGTGTGAATTCGAGATATGGGCTTCGGGATGTGAAGGTCAGCCTATTTTTATTGGTTTTTTAAATGAGTCTTAAACTCCAGGGTATTATCATAGCTTTTCCAGTCCCCTATAAGCTCAATATATTGTCCTTCAATCTTTTCTGTTTTCTTATTCCATTTAAAATTATAGACAAATTTTCCCTTAAAAAGCCCTGAATGTTTTCCTTTATTCTCTTCTGCCAGTTCATATTCCCCAAACACGGTTCCCTGCTTTCTGGAATCTTTATATTTTGAAATGGTCATTTTACCTTCAAATTTTGTGTAGTTGGTATCCACAAGAGAATATCCTGAAACAAAATACTCCTGATCATTTTTTTTATTCTGTTCAGAAATATTGATCTTCAGTTTCAGTTCCTGACCTTTGTTTCCGATAGTTCCCAGATAAGGTTTACTGTTGTTCAGCCATGTGTTTGAAATATCCGGCATCTGCCCCAATACAAAATTGGCCGCCAGAAGAAAGAGTAATAAAGTTTTTTTCATACAGTGAGTTTTAAACGCCAAATTGTGACAGATGGTGGTTCAGATGTTTAGCAAACATATTGTTCCATTCCTGAGCTTTTAATTTTCCGAAAGAAAAAGATTCCTTCCCATCAAAAGCCTCTGCCCCCAATTGCTGTGTTTTCTGAATAAAACCAATCAGTCTTGTTTTTTCTTCGTGAAAGTTTTTTCTGGTAGTCACCAAAAACTGTGGAGCTGTCGGGGAATCTCTTGGATATGCTTTCTCTCCCACTACCTTAGGTTTCACAAAGGTTTTTAATATAAATTTTGCAATAGATCCCGGTTTTTTATGTTTTTCCGGCTCATAAATCATTTCATAGGTTATACAGCAGTGTGCCAGCATCTGGTCCACCGTCATTTTCCCCCACAAACCATGGGTGTCTTCCACTAACTTATTTATCCTATCAATATAATTTTGAGCATCTTTTGCATCAAATACATTTTCCATATAATTTCTATTTTACTACAGACAAATATATCAGTTTTTTTGTTTGATTTTATAGTTGGTGGAAAAAATTGAGAGTTGTTGGTTACGGGATTCGGGTTGCGGGTTTAATGGTTAAATGTGGAGACAAAGGTTAAGAAGTGATATGGAATGTATGATGTCGATTTTCAAGTTGGCAGGTCTCGGGTGATGATAATATAGAGTTAAGCGACGTGGTTATTTTTTGCTGCTATTTTAAATTGTTTAACTTAATAAAATCAACAATCTAATACAACTATCATCTACCTAATCAGAAACTAAAAAACTAGCAGCAGCAAGTAAAAAACAAAACTACTCAACATCTTCCTGAGGGGCATTCTCAACCATAATTTCCTGTGATGCTGTTTTTCTGAAAATAAACCAAAGTTTGATCTTTAATGCAATCCAGCCTATCACAGCGTATACCACTAAAAGGATACTCAAATGTTTCAGATAAGGGAATGTAAGTTCTACTGAACCTTTTTGAATTAATAATATTTTGAAAGCCTGTAAAAAAGGGGTCAGCGGAATAATATTAGCGATAAACTGAACGAAAGCAGGCATCGCATTCAATGGCCATGTAAAACCACTGATAATGAAAGCTGGTGAAGCAATAACCATAAGTATCTGTGTAGCCTTCAATGCATCAGGAATCAGAATACTGATAAATACTCCCAAAAATGAGACCGATCCTACAAAAACAGCTGTCAGCAAAATAAAATTGAGTATTCCTTCCGGCATCGGAACATGGAAAATCATGTGCATAAAGTAGTATATACCTACAATGAGAATAGAAAATACCCAGATAGGAATTACTTTTATGAGCATGGTTGGGAATGCCCATTTTTTCATTTTCAGGTATTCTTTCACAAAAGAACCTCTTTCAAATTCGGCAGCAAAACTTACAGCCATAGCTAATAGGATCACCTGCTGTAACACGACTGCCAGCATTGCCGGCCACATGAAGATCAGGTAATTTCCGGTAGTATTGAAGAGAGTAATATAATTGGCTTTGAAGGGCTCATATTGTGTCGCTGCCTTTACTGCGGGCATTCCTGCCTTTTGAAGAGCTTTGATGGATGCTCCGGCAGAAAAGGTTCCTATGGTTAACTGAAGTGCTTTGGAAGCAAAATTTGCCGTTAAGACGTTTCCTGTATTGATATAAACATTCAGTTCGGGATATTTTTTCTGAAGCATGTCCCCTTCAAACCTTGAGGGAATAATCACTACAGCTGCTGCTTCATGCCTGATCACCTCATCTTTCATGCTCAGAGGCTCCTGCAGATATCTGATAATTTTGATGCTTTTATTATCGTCCAGCATTTCCGTCAATTGGTTAGACAAAGGGGTATTATCCCTGTCAACTACCAATACGGGAGTATTTTCAACTTTTCCGCTTTTGTAGACAAATCCCAGCAAGGTTGCATAAAAGACCGGTGCCAAAAAGAACACCGTCCTTAAGGTAGAATTGCCGATAAAAAGTTTGAACTCACGTTTCAAAAGACGGAAAAATTCTTTCATCTGTATATTTTTATATTTTGAAGAATGAAATTCAAGAAAAATTTCATCCGTTCTTTTCAATTTATTTCAGAATTACGTTAGCATTGACTAAAATACTTTTAGCCTTATTCATGTCTTTGGGTTTTACTTTGATCTCATAGATTGCATCCTGCAACTGGTAATCAGGGTAAGCCGTTGTAATATCTGCATACTTTGTAAGCTGTTTGATATATACAATATTTCCTGTAATATTTTCTTTATTATAAACGATCTGCATCGTAACCTCCTGCCCTTTTTTATATTTTGAAATAGCACTTTCCGGGATGGTAAACCTGAAATAAGTACTTTCCGGGATATATCCGTTGAACAAGGCAAAACCAGCTGTAGCAAGCTCTCCTGTGTTTAAGCTGATGGTTTCTATTTCCATATCATTGGTGGCAATGATGTATCTTTCGGAATAGGCTACATTGGCTTCCTGCAAAGCTCCTTTGGCCTGTGATGCCTGTCCTGCTGCCATTTCTATCTTTTCAAAACGGGTTCCTCTTTTTACGTCATCCAGCTCTGCCACTACCGCATCATATTGTGCTTTTGCACCCTGCAGTTTTGCATAAATTTCGTCATGAGCCTGCGGAGACATCAAGCTGTCGCGGAACATATTGTTGGCTCTCTTGTAAGATTTCTGGGCAAATTCATATTGTTCTTTCAAACCTTTATATTTGGCATTAAGCTGTCTCAATTGATCTGCTGTAGCTCCGTTTTTTGCCATTTGCTCCTGAGCTGAAGCAGCATTTACTGCGCCTTGTGCCTGCGCTATTTTTGCAGATACTTCAGGTACATCAAGCTGTGCCAAGGTATCTCCTTTTTTCACCGTCTGGCCTTCGGAAACGTATATTTTTAAGATCCTTCCGGTAACTTTAGGAGCAAAAGAAATTACATCCTTTTTGGTTTTCCCTTCAGGTTCTTTTATTTTTTCATTTTTTTTGTCACAGCTCCCCAACAGGAACAGAGCAGCGAAGAGTATAGATATATTTTTATGCATCATTTAAATTTTTAAGGGATTAAATAAAATTTGGTGATATCCAGCTCCTGGGTAGACCTCATCAGTTCTATTCCCGCTCTTCTCTGGTTGAAAATGGCATTCTGATATTCAAGTTCGGAAGCTTCAAGATCGTTTTCCGCATCAATAAGCTGTGAAGATTTGCTCATTCCGTAGCGGAATTCTTTTTCTGCCTGTACGAGTGCATTTTTTGCCAGTTCTTTTTCTTTGGCTTTTAAGGTAATCTGAGCGGAAGCGATATCATAATTGGTCTGATTATTAGCCAGGTTCAGTGTCAGTTTTTTCAGGGCATCTTCTTTCTGGTTCTGTAATACTTCTTTTCCAACTTTAGCTGTTTCTTCAGCATGTTTTCCTTCTTTACCGTCAAAAATCTCCCATTTAAAACCTACTCCTGCCGTAATCAAAGGGAATACGTTGATATTGTTAGGTCTCCAGTCCAGCTTTTTTCCTTCATATCCCAGTATCGGAACTGCCGGGATTATATTTTCCGAAGATTTGATCCTATTGCCATACAAGCCAATATAATAGGCGGAAGCCATCAGCTGCACTTTAGGAATCATCCATGTCCTTTCGGCTTTTATTTTATAATCTGCAGCACTTATACCATGTTCCAGTGCGCGGATTTCAGCTCTTTGTTCTATTCCTTTTTCTGCGGCCAGTAATTCCACAGGAGATAATACCGGATCAATCATTCGGAGCCTTTCTCTATTGATTCCTGTTAAAATATAAAGCTGGGTAAGAAGCAATTCTTTTTTCCCTTCATATTCTACCATTTTTGCATCTAAAGTAGCCTGAGCGAGTTCGATTTTCTTATGGTCATAAGGAGTGATCAAACCATAACCAAGCGCTTTATCTGCTGTTTTTCTGTTGATATCAAGTCTTCTTTTGCTTTCATCCAGTACTTTTTTAGACTGATGAATGAGAGCCAGCTGATCGTATGCTTTAGAAATAGTCGCAATCACCTCATCTTTTGTCTTTTCCAAAAGGATGTCTTCAGATTTTTTCTTTTCTTCAACTGCTTTTTTCATGTATTTGACCTTCCCTCCGGAATACAGAAGCATTTTGGCATCTGCCTTGGCAATACCTGAAAATCCTGATACATTGAAATTATTGTTGAAAGTCCCTTCAGGAATATTGATAAAGGGAGCGAGATTGAATTCAGGGGACGTCAGTCTTGCTGTCCCGTTGAGATAGCCGGCTTTACCACTCAATTCCAGCGTAGGAAGAAAGATATCTTTCAGTTTGTGTTCATCAAGATCGGTAAGTTTGTTTTGGGTCACCTGCATTTTGAGGTTCGAGTCCCGAACCATAGCACTATCCAGAAGTTCTTTAAAATCCGGCGCAGACTGTGCCCAGCCAAAAGCGGGGAAAGCAAAAAAACTAAACGTAAAAATCAATAAATTGTTTTTCATGGTTTATGTTTACAACAAATATAATGCAAAAAAAAGTAAAATCCTTCAAGATAATTCTACAATAGTGTGAATTTAAAGTAAGTTTAAAATCTGTTTAAGTTTAAAGCCCTATAAAATAAAGTTTTGCCCGGTGTGTTTAAATGTTAATTAAAAACTAAAAAAGTTTGAAAAAATATTTAACTCTACTTTTCGCACTTCCTTTTTGTTATGTGTTTTTTCAGAGAACATAGGGAATAAAAGCAAGTTCAATCTAAAAAAAACACCCTTAACTTTTTATTCTGATTCTGACTATTATAATCTAGATTCCTGCGGAATGACAAAGTGGTGGATAGACTTGGGGAATAATAATCAGTAAAATTTGCGAGAATGATTATTCAGTAGGAACGGACCATTATCCTGAGCTTAGTCGAAGGGAGCTAGTTTGATAAAGGTTAAAATTTCAAAGGGCTTTAGCCAAAACCTGTAATACAACGCGATGTTCGCAAAAGCATTATTTATTTTTTCGTTCGCAAGGGCGTTTCACTCAGCGAAAATAATGAGGAAATATTTACTTGAAATCATTCAATAAAAATTGGTTTTAAATAAAATTTAAGGTTAATGGAAACAAAATTAATAATAAGATGATTCTGAATTTTCGAACCTGGATTCCTGCGGAATGATAAACGACACGCTCAATTAATTCCAAATTGATACATATAAAAAAACGAAAACTCCCCACATTGCTGTGAAGAGTTTCCTGTATAATTATAATAAGCTGATTTATCTTTGAACTGCTTTTTTCATGCCGGCATCCGGACGTAAAATTCTGTAACGAACTTCGATGTCTTTCGGTACGTAGAATACCAATGGGAGTTTACTGTTGTATCTTACGGTTTCAGGCTTTAGAGTAATAAACTTTTTAGTTTGTTTCTGCCCTGGGCATCCCATAAGGGTTCCTGCTGTTTCTCCTTTAGACTCTACTTCATAATAGTTGTAGCCCCATCCCTGAAGGTCCTGGGTTTTCATTTCTCCCATCAGGAAATAGTTGTTACAGTCTACCATTTTTTCAGCACCTACAAAAAGTTCAACTTTTAAATCGTTTTCGTTTTTTGCTACGGGAAGCTGAATATATACCTGCTTATATCCTTCTTTTGCCTTTGGGAACATTTCAATCTGTAGTTTTTCAAACTTTTCTGCTTTCTTTTGCGCGAAAGCATTTACTCCAGCCATCAATACCAATCCAGTAATTAAAGTTTTAGAAAATTTCATCTTTATAATTTTTTTAATTTCTACTAACCTAATTTCAAAAACCATTCCAAAATTAAACAATTGTTTGACTTTTCGATTTAATTCTATTTACATTTAAATCTTTCAACAAAAGAGACTGTTTCAAAATTCAAATAAATTGGCTTTTGTCATTGACTACGTCGAATCTTCGATTTCCAACGAAGGAAGAATCCTATTAATAACCAAATTTATGAGATTCTTCACTCCATTTCATTTCATTCAGAATGACACTTTTGAGACAGCCTCTTTTTATAAATTATTCTGATATTGTCACATTACTTCCTTTGGTGTGAGCATTCATCTGCGGTGCGTAGTAGTTCTGCATGGTCGTAATTCCGTTGGAGAACTTCCCTGATGCATTGGCTACCACATCGTATTCAAAAACATATTTTCCTTTCGCCATATACTGAATATAGAAATTGGTAGAAGCATCTTTGGTCGACTGATAATACCCAAGATTATTTTTCCACTGATATCCGGATAATACATCTACAGGTTCAAATCCTGCCGCACGCATATCTTTAATGTGGATAAATTCCATGGCTCTGTCTGTGTTCAAAATCATTCTTACCGTTACTTTATCTCCTACTTTCAACGGCGTTTCAGAAGAGATTTTCTGAAGTTCTTCTCCGTTTACCGTTTTCACTTTTTTGTATAATTCTTTTGTTACAGAAATATAGTTTTCGGAAGATTTGATTTTATCGAGATCTTCGTAATACTGCCAGAACAATCCACCCTGAACAATTCCGGGACCAGGTTTTGTCACGGTTACAGTGGCTAGGTTTTTATCTACGGCCTCTGTTTTCATTGTTGATTTCACATAGCCTGTTGCCTGGGTCTGAGGAACCAATTCTTTTCCTCCCCAAACGATAGTCGCTTTATCACTTTCTGCTCCTGTCCATGATTTTCCTGAATTTAAAATAGTAAAGATCACTTCTGCTGTGCCTCTTGAGCTTCCCCATGAGTTAACTTCCTTCTGAGTTACCAGCCAGATTTTCATATCCTCAATAAAGCCTTGGTCGTTGGATTTTAATTTATTGAATGCTTCCAATGCTCCTGCATGGTTCACCACTTTGGAACCAAACCATCCCCAGTCGTTCAGGTTTTGCTTCCAGTAAATCCCTTGTGTTTTTGTATCTGTAGAGGTTTCTTTAAGATAAGTCATCAATTTATCAGATACCTCTTTCAGACCATAATCATTCATTAATAAGGCTGCGCGGTGAAGTCCGAAGAATGTGAAATCTGTGATCTTCGCTGTTTTTGCTTTTTGTTTTACCAGCGTTTTCAGAGTAGCTCCTTTTCCTTTTAAAGGATACTGTTCTTCCCAATAGTTTCTGGTATCAAGATAATCCATAGTCCAGTTGTTCCAGACATTGCCCTTTTTCACATCAAAATATTTATTCACCTCATTGTCTACATACTGAATCAATTTAGCTGTAATAGCATTCTGGTCGGCACTTTGATAGTCTTTCACATTATCTTTTAACCAGGAGTTGATTTTTCCTAAGTTTTTAAGGATATACAATGAAGTACCGTAAGAACTTGGATAACCCGGATACCATGAGAATCCACCATCAGGGTTTTGCAGTTTTTTGAAATCCTCCCAATCCTGATTAATCGAATTTTTCATCGTATTGACATCGAATAATAATGCCAGTTTCTGCATCTGTTCCTCTTCATTTTTGCTTTCCAATACCCAAGGGGTTTCTTCCAGCAAGAGTTGTTTCAGCTCCTGATTTTTTTCAAGATTTGAATGTAATAATCCTTTGTTCTGGTATTCTTCAAAAACCGTTTTCATTTTCGGATTTGCTTTGAATATTTCTGAAGCCAACACATCCGCAAACCATTTATTGAAGATCACATCTGCTGAGTTATTCTGATCATTTTTCAGACTTGGAAGGGCAAACATAATCTCCCAGATCGGATTGGTTGTCAGTTCTAACGTATTGGAAATATTAGAAGCTGTTGTGGATGTATTGTTTTTAAGGTTGTCTAGGACAAATGTTTTGGTTTCTCCTTCTTTCACAAATACAGGAACGGCATCCGTCACTGACATTCTGTTTGGCAATACAGCAATGGCTTGCTGCTCACCGTCAGAATACGCGCCAGCTTTGGCAACCACTTTAAAAATAACAGAGGAAACGTTGTCAGGAACTTTTAATTTCCACATTAATGCACTGCTTCCGTTTTCAGTTAAGTTAAAGTTTTGCACCCCTGAATTCATTCCAAATTTTGAAGAAATATTTTCATTGGTAAAGGCATCCAGAATTTGTAACTCGGCAGAACCGTTTAGTTTTTTATCTGTAAGATTTGAAAGTTTTGACTGTAGGTTCAGTTCATCCCCTTCTCTCAGGAATCTCGGATAGTTCGGTGTCACAGAGAATTCTTTCTGCGTTACCACTTCTTTTTCCAGTGTAGCTGCTCTTGCATCCTTTGTGTGAGCAAGGAACATCAGTTTCCATTTTGTCAATGCTTCCGGAGAAGTAAACTCGAAGTTTACATTTCCTTCGGCATCGGTTTTAAGATCCGGATAGAAGAAGGCTGTTTCGTTCAGATTTTGACGTACCGCTACTTTTTCCAGATTTTTTTCAACATCATCATGATCTAAAACACCGTCTGCATTAGATGCCATTACATCTATCGCCTCTTCATTGATTACAACTTCTTTTGCAACAGATGCTCTGGCAGTCTTAAATCTGGCTCCGGCAATTGCTGCTTCTTTTGCAGCAGGAGCTGGCATTACCATATCGCTAACCATTACCCCTGAAACTCTTCCTTTTAATCCATATTGAGCAAAATCACCATCAAACCAATTAAACTGAGGAACATTTATATATCTGTCTTCGAAATATCTCAGTCTTTTCTGATAGTTTTGCTGTTGAAGGTAATTGTTTATTCCATAAGAAGTAACAATCACAAATGGGGTGTACAATTTTCTCCAAGTAAAGCTGTTTGCAGCAAACTGATCCAAAGACATATCATACATATTGGCCAATACCTCAGCATTGATCTTTTCATTATCATTTCCGGTTACTTTTACCGTCCATTTTTCCTTAGCATTCGGTTCCAGTTTATCTCTGAAGGTCACCGTTTCAATTTTTAACGGCTTTTCTGTATCTTTTATATTTAAAGCTGCAGATTCTGTTTTTACATCATTAAATGCGACCAGCTGAAACTGCAGATTCAGTGTGGATACACTTTTGTCTTTAGGAACTTCAACGGTATATTCTAATATTCCTTTTTTGAGCTGACGAACTTCTGAAACCGTTTTCCCGGATCCGTCCTGTACAAAAACATTGACCAATGCATCAGGAATTGCTGAGAAAACATATACTTTGGCTTTTTCTCCTCTTGACAATTCTTCTTTCGGAGCAATAACCGTCAGAAAAGTTTTTTGAGAAGGCTTTAAAGAATTCTTATCCCAAACACTGAAATACTGAGCACTTTTTATGGTGTCCTTTCCTTCGATATTGAAAAGTTCCAGCTGGTAATCTCCCGCTTCCAGTTTTCCTAAATCAAGATTTGTTGTTAGCTGAGCATTGTCTGCAGATGGCTGCTGTTGTTTTTCAACCAATACTTTTTCTGTTTTCCAGTTTTTGATTTCATCATTTTCATCAAAAAGATCATGTGGAAATTTGCTGATGAACTCTTCTTTTGAATATTTCGGCAGATTCTGCACATCAGATTTGAAATTGTCTCTGAAAATTCTGTCCGGAGCGATCAGTTTTGATAACTTAACCTGATATGATTTTTTAAGATTCTGATCGTTATAGTTCTTGGTTTCAACTTTTATTTTTACATTTTCATCTGCAAAAGTATTGGCGATATTTTCTGCCTGAATATAGTGAGATACCGAAGCTACTTTCAATTGAGTATTTGCAGTCTGTGTTTCCCCATTGATGTCTGTTACAGAAGCATTGATGGCATAGTTATCAATTTGTATCCCTTCCAGTTTTTCATCTTTTTTAAGTTCCAGACGAATCGTAAACTCACCTTTTTCATTGGTCTTCGCTTCACCCAGAATTGAGTTTTCATTATCATCGTCCTGTGGATACCAGCTGAAATATCTCCATCTGATATTCTGTTTTTTGATTTCATAGTTTACTGTGGTATTATTCAGCGGAACACCGGAGAACATTACTGCTTTTCCTTTCAGTTCTATGGTCTGTCCGTATTTGTATTCATCTTTTACCCGATCAAAGGTGACTTCAAACTTCGGTCTTTTATATTCTTCTACTCTGAAGTTTTTATATCCCTGGCTTTCACCTTCTATTCTCAGGTAAAAATTACCGTTCAGTTTTCCTTTCGGAAGAATGAAACTTCCATGATATGAGCCAAACTCATTGGTGGTAAATTCCTGGGAAGAAACCTCCTCGCTATTGGTATTTAATAAAGTTATTTTTTGCTTTAATCCTGAAAGAACAGATTCAACTTCTTTATTGATATTTGTATTGATAACTTTGAAATAAACCGTCTGTCCGGGACGGTAAATACCTCTGTCTATGAAGATCTGAGCCGTTGAGCGGGTTTGTTTGTTAGGATTATAATCTTCAACAGACCCTCTGTTTCCGTAGACCTGCATGATCTGGAAATCATTGGTTTTCGGCTGCTGGATCAGGAAAGTTCTGTAATAGTCTTTGTTTTCCGAAGAAGGGAACTTAAATACTCCATTTTCATTGGTTTTACCTTCAATTTTATTTAATGCTTTATTGGAAACAAATTCATAAAAACGAAGTCCTTCATTCGTCAGTGGTTTTCCGTTTTCACTATTAACCAGTTTTAACTCATCAGAAAGAGGATTTCTGTCTGTTTTAGACTGATAGATGATTTTGTTTCCGGATACCAGGAAGTAAAAATTCTGTCTGGAGTCTGAATCTTTCATGTCAGCTCCTGCAATCGTAAATTCTGCTACATATACTCCTGAAGGAAGCGGTTTCACTTCCAGTGAAGTTTTATGATTCTGATAATCTTTAGGATCAGGAAGCTGGAATGTTTCTTTCCTTACCAGATTCTTTTTTAGTTTTCCAAAAGTATTGGAATAAGAGTTCTGAACGTATTGAAGCAGTGATGTAAAGTCATCTTTTACTTCATAAATATTCAGGGTAAACTCTGACACATTCTGGTATTGTGCAACAAAATGAATGGGAAGGTTATTCTGAGTCTGAGCTTCATATTTTAAAGTCAGATATGGATTTACAATCTGCTCTTCTTTACTTTTGATATTCTCAATGAATGGAGATTTCGGATATTCATTTTTAGCCTTCGCAGCCAGCGCAATAGCTTCTTTAGGTTTCTTTTTACCCACAAGCTCATCCATGATCTCTCCCATGATCATCACTTTATAATCCCCTTCTACATTGGATTTTAAAAGATTCTGAAGCTGTTCAAGTTTATCTTTACAGTGATTGAAGTTACAATTCTCTGTAATCTTTTCTTTCATAAAGTACAGCTTTGCATTTCCTGTATTCTGAGCGATCAGTTCATCATAAATTGCATTGATTGCAGTACGGTTGGCTGTCAGTTCATTTTTTGTGAAAATATTGTTTTCAGATAAAAACTCTACTTTCTTTATAGAATACCAATCATACAATGTTGGGAAATAGGCGATATCACCTGTTCCGGAAAATATATTCTTATACTTTTCCAGAGAAATCTTTTTCATTTCAGGTTTTTCCTGATCGAGTTCCTGAAAGCTTTTTGTCAAATAATTTTTAAAATCGAGCTTACTCCAGATCTCAATCTGTGCAGCATCCTGAGAATTAATATTGGTTCTTCCGTTTATTTTCCATGAGTTCTGATTGTAATAATCCATGAAAAAACCATTCAGTAAAACTTTGTATACCAATTTTCCTTCCCCACTCATTTTGCCCTCTGCATCTTTAAGCTTTTTAAAAAATTGGGAAGCGGAATCATTCTGGTCGTCGTCTACCGTTTGGTTTACAATACTGAATTCCGCTTTCAGAGAACGGATTAGTTCAAAGGCATTATTTTCTTTCATGGCTTGTTTTTGTATGTCTAAAATAATGGGAAGATTAGATTTGTAAGCTCCTTTTGTGCTGTTTTCAGCAACTTTTTTCCATTGGGTATCGTAATTTTTCTGTGCGGATACCATTGAAAAGCTCAGCATTACAAGCAAAAGCATAAAAATCTTGGAAAATCTTTTCATATATATTAATTTTGATAAATGAACATTTTAAAAATACTGAAAAAAACTGTCATAGACAGCCAATTTTATGTCTCTCTTATGGGAACTCTTTTTGCAGTATTTTTCATGAAAGAGCAAAACACATTCCGTTTCCCTACCTTTGCATTAATTTTCATCACCTATTTCAGTGGTTATCTGTATACTAAATACCAGTATACCAAACATTTTTTCAAAATAGTGGTCATCAATGCTGTTGCAGGGATTGTCTGTGCCTTATTAATCATTCATAACCACAATGAAATAAGGCTTTTGAAATGGTTCATTATTGTAGTATTGGGACTGCTCTATAACAGCTTTTTTCTCGATGTTTATATCCGGAAAATCCCACTGCTGAAAGTTTTTTATGTTGGTTTGGTTTGGGCACTGGTCAACTGCTGGCTCACTCTTCCGGAGTTCAGTATTCCTATTTTCCTGATCAGCTTTTTCTTTATTACTGCTCTTGTGCTTCCTTTTGATATCCGGGATATGAATAGTGACACCGTAAAAACCTTTCCAATGCTGATAGGGGTTCAAAATACCAAATATATTGCTTATGCACTTGTTTTCATCAGCAGTATGATCTCAGTTTTCTACCTTGAATTAGCATATGCTCTAGCTTTTTTTATGTCAAGCATCATAACTTATATTTTCATCTATTTCTCTGAAAACAAAAGAGATGACACTTATTATTCATTCGGGGTGGAAACTTGTTCGGCACTTCCTTTTTTATTTTTACTAATAATGGAGTATTTTTGACGAATGATTATCAAGAAGCTTTCCCTCTACAATTTTAAAAACCACTCTGAGAAAAAATTTGAATTTTCCCCGCAGATCAACTGTTTTGTAGGAAATAACGGCGTGGGAAAGACCAATATTCTGGATGCTTTGCATTATTTATCTGTAGGAAAAAGTTTCCTTGGAAATACAGATGTGAACAATATTAAAAGAGAAGAAGATTTCTTTACTCTTGATGCTGAAATTCAGAATGAAGACAGCGAAGATATTATCAGGATTACCCAGCCCAAAGAGGCAAAAAAAGTGATCAAAAAGAATGACAAGAGCTATGACAGGCTTGCGGACCATATCGGCTACCTTCCGAGTGTTATGATTTCTCCGTATGATTCTAATCTTATTTCAGATTCCGGGGAAAGCAGACGAAAGTTTCTGGATTCTATGATCTCTCAAACGGATTCAGAATATCTTTTCGACCTTATCCAATATCAGAAGACCATTCAGCAGCGAAATGCTTTACTGAAATATTTTGCTAAAAACAGAACATGGGATAAGGATTCACTGGAAATCTATGATGACCCAATTACCCGATTCGGGACTAAAATTTTTAGAAAAAGAAAAGAGTTTGTAGAACAGCTCAACCCTATTGTTCAGAATTTCTATCAGATTATCTCCGGTGGGAAAGAAACCGTGTCTGTTATTTATGAATCTCATTTGCTGGAAGATTCTTTTGAAAACCTTTTAAAAGAAAACATTGAAAGAGACCGTATGCTTACCTATACTTCAAAAGGAATCCATAAGGATGATCTTCTTTTTGAAATGGACCATGTTTTAATCAAAAAAACAGGATCTCAGGGTCAGCAAAAGTCATTTCTTATTTCCTTAAAACTGGCTCAGATGAGTCTTGTGAAAGAACTTACAAAAAAAACACCTATACTTTTACTGGATGATATTTTTGATAAGCTTGATGATACAAGAGTTTCCCAGTTGATTGAGCTTGTTAATAAAGAAAGTTTTGGTCAGATTTTTATCACCGATACCCACAGAGAACGTACTGAAAGCGTGGTAAAGAAAATTAACGAAGAAAGTATCATTTTTGAAGTGTAGTGCGGATACGAGGTACGGGATGCGAGGTTTATAAATACGCGGTTAAAGTTGTGAGCTTTATCTGTTACGATAAAAATTAATTTTTTATCATCGAAATGCTTTTTATCTTAACTTAATATCCTAAAACACAAATAATATGAGTTATAGAAACTTGGAAATTTACAAATTAGCTTTTGAATTATTTTTAAAAACGCATAAAGCATCACTTCTTCTCCCTAAATATGAACTTTTTGAATTAGGCAGCCAGCTGAGAAGATCTTCCGATTCAGTGATTACGAATATTGTAGAAGGCTATGGAAGATCATCTTACAGAAATGACTACATTCGCTTCCTGATTTATAGCCATGCAAGTAATGATGAAACAATTAATCATTTAGAAAAAATCATCATCTTATACCCCAATTTTGCTTCAGAATTTGAAACATTAAGAAATTCATATAATACACTAGGTGGAAAACTTAATATTTATAAAAAATGGGTCATAGAAAATTGGAATAAAAACAATTTACAATAAAAAAAGAACCAAAACCCAAAACCTGAATTCCATAACCTCGAATCACGCAACCCGAAACCCGCACCACGACAATGAAGAAGAAAAAACGTGAATATCAATCCTCTGAACTGGTAAAATCTTTTGCCAGGATTTATGGTTTTGAACATAAACTTGCTGCTTTTGACATTAAAGATTTCCTTGAGGACTATCTTGATGAAAGTCTTTTCCGTGAAATAAGAAGTGTCAATATAGAAAATGAATGTATTATTATTAAAATTGATTCTCCCTTGCTGAAGCATGATTTTAAAATGCGAAAAAGCTTTTATCTGAAAAAGTTCCAGGATAAATTTGGAGTGGATAAATTTAAGGATTTACAAATTTTATAAATTTTTTGAGATACTTTAAAATACAAATCATATAATTCAGTATTAATTGATATATTTATGATTCAAAAAAAATTAATACTATGAAAAAATCAATTGCATCAAAAAAACTGACAAGAAAAACTTTAAAAACAATACAAGGGGGAGGCGTTGGACAGATCTGCTGTGCTGTAAGCTGTGCTAATGAAAATGAATGTGCCTATTGGACAACTTTACCAACAAAGTGCCCTTTGCTTCCTATTTGTCTTTAATAGTTATAACAATAGAAAAATGCTACCCTCAGGTAGCATTTTTTATTTTAATTAATGTTCTTCAGATTTATTGGAAATGGTACTATTCATAAGGTCATCGGCTTTTTTATCCAGTCGGGAGCTTAATGGTATGAAGAATTTCAGTGGATGCTTCATAAAGTATCTGAAAATCTCTTTATAGATCTCACTTACCTGTCCGAAATTCATCTTTCTGGATCGGAATGCCAGGAACATGGATAAGCTGAAGCTTACCAGGAAGTTGAAGAAACCAATCAGAAAAACTGTTACAAAAGACATCCAGAATGTATAGGAATCTACTGAAAAATCTTTTCCATACAGTCCCAATGCAAAGTTACCGGCTGCAAAAGTAATGTGTCTGATATCTAAGTCAAGGCCGAAAAACATTCCTACCGGAGCTGTTGCTCCAAGAAATACACCGAACCAGAAGTTGGAAACAATTCCAGGCCAGTTTTTAGCATAATATTTTGAAAGTCCTTTCGCGAATTTCTTCCCGAAAAAGCTTTTGATTGAAAGGTTTTTGGCAATTCTTTCCGGAATCTGGTAAAACACTGAGTTATTCCCGATATTCCCTGAAATAATTCCTGAAATAAAAAGATAAAACCCGGCAATACTTGCATGGAGAATCGCTTTGGATTTAAAAGGATCAAGGTCTTTTAATAATTTATCTGATCTTTCTACGGCAAGGTTTTGAGAGAAAAATACATCCAGGCCATATATAATGGATAGTGCCACCGGAAAAGCAAGCAGTACATTTCCTACAAAGGCAATAAACTGGCTTCGGAATAATTTGGATACCAAATGGGCAAACTCAGTATTATTTCTTTGGGCATTTCCTTCTTCAGACAACACTTTTGTCATGGTAGCAGCAGTCATTGCCGGTTGTTTTGTAGCAAGGGTAAAGCCCATCAGATAGATCATCACGAATCCCATTGCATAGTTCATAGAGTACAGAAAAGCGTGTGAAAAGTCACTTCCCGGGATATATCCGTACAGCATTTTCAGAACACAAAGTGCTCCTACAATGATTCCACCACCACTCGCTTTGTAGAACATCGTCATATATTCTTTACGGGTAGAAGTAATATAGTGCGTTCCGGTTTCTGCGGTATGATTGGTGATAAGGTGCGAAATCAGTCTTGTGCTGTCGTTAATCAGATCAGAGATATTATTTTTATGAGATTTGTAGCTCAGAATATTAAATATCAACTGCTTAGATTTTATCAGAACGTCTTCATCGGTATCAATAACCAATAACTGCACAATGTCATAAATCCGTTCAGTCTGTTGGCGGATCTTAAGCAGGGATTGGTTAATCTTCCCTGAAATACCATATTTGGCGGAATTTTTAAAGGCAATATTCACAAATTCCAGGCATTGTTCTGAATAGATTTTAATCTGCTTATATCTGCTGTCTTTGGAGTGAAGCTGAAGTTCGGGATCTTTTACCAGATCTTCTGCTAATGTTTCCAGCTCATTCTGAAGGGCCAGAAACGGATTGTCCAGATTTCTGTATTGCGGAGCCATTCTCACCACTTCTACCTCCATAGCCATCCCAGTAACCCTCCAGGAAAGGATATTCATAGAGAAAATGAGCTCTTTTTTCACATTGGGTTTCAGAATAAAATCTGAAGCACCCAGCATGTTTAAAAATTCGTCAATCTCGTTTTCAGGAAGATTATGCATATATCTCAGATCCTTTTTAGGCCTAAGACTCACATTATCAATCATAAACCACACGGTCTTTTCGTTTTCAACGGGGGGTAGAACCTTGTTCAGAATTCTTTTTTTAAGCTCCGGAAAGAAAGCATTTTCCGAGAGAATATTAGCCTCCGTTAATGAAAGATTGAAAGGTCTTCCTCTAAAAATATTGTGGATATAATGTTTAAAGTTCTCAGCAAATTTAGGATTGCTTCTGAAAAAATTGAGCACATCTGTAAAGTCTGCCTCTTTGATCGTCTCTAAAAACTCTGCAAAGGGTTCTAAAGAAAGGGTTTCATTCTTAAAAGAAAAATATTTTTTAAGAACTGACTCAAAGTTTGTGCTGGAATTAAAGAATTTCATTAGTACAAAGATACTATTTCAAACTCACATTCCTCATCTGTCTCATGATCCAATTATGTTTCTTTCTTAAATAAGGAGATGGATTTTTAGGATCATATTTTTTTGGATTAGGCAATACCGCGGCAATCCAGGCTGCATCTGAAGCACTTAAGTCCCTGGATGATTTTCCAAAATAATACTGTGCTGCAGCTTCTACCCCAAATACTCCCTGTCCCATTTCAATGGAATTCAGGTATCTTTCAAGAATAATATCTTTGCTCCACACTTTTTCAATAATGAAAGTGTAGACTGCTTCCAATCCTTTTCTCACCCAGCTTCTTCCCTGCCAAAGAAATACATTTTTTGCGGTCTGCTGGGAAATGGTGCTTCCGCCTCTTATTTTTTTGCCTTTCTCATTATATTTCATCGCTTTTTCGATCGCTGTATAATCGAAACCGTCATGATCAAAGAATTTCTGGTCTTCAGAAGCAATTACGGCTTTTTTCACATTGTTTCCCATTTCATCATAGGAAATATAATCCCTGTGAAGTTTTCCGTATTCAAAAAGGCCTCCTATCTGGGTAAGGGTAATCGGCGGATTAAAGAATCTGCCCCAGATAATAAAAACTACATTCAGAACAAGAATGATGAAGATAAGCTGTTTAATTTTTTTCCACATAACTTGATAAAAGGAAAGGCAAAAATAAGCAAATAGTACGAGTTACTGCAATTCTTTCATATAAGTAAGCTGATAATCCGGTAAAAGTTCAGGATGGAAGATCTTAATGTAATCTTTAAGGATCAAATCTGCTCTTACCACGCCACTTTCAAAGAAATCATTGGCTTTTAGTTTTTCTTTTCCTGCAATGGTGTAGATTTTCCCTTTATTGAACACACCCAGTTTCCCATAGAAAGGATTCATGCCCAGCATTTCTTTTTTTGAAGCGTGGCTTCCTGCATTCACCCAATACTGAACGCTTCCGGCTTTGGCGTATACTTCCTCAAAACTCATCGTCAGTGCTTTTTCATCTTTATTATCCTTCATGACATAATTCGCATTGGCATCAGAAATATAATGAGCAACAGAGGTATTTCCACCTGGAAGATACCATACGTCCCCGTACATTTCATTGGCAAGAACAACTGGCTTTTCTTTGGCAGTTGATGCTAGTTTTTTCAGTTCACTATAATTTTTTTCAACTTCCTGGTATCTTGTTTCTGCTTCTTTTTCTTTCCCTAAAAACTCTCCGAAAATTTTAATATAAGCCGTTTTTTCCAAAGGCTTCTGTTCCATGTATTCATCCAGAAATATCACCTGAATACCATTGTTTTTCAAAAGCTCATAAGTATTGTCAAAACTGGCAATATGATTGGTAAAAATAGCATCCGGCTTCATGGAGATAATCTTTTCAACATCGTATTTCTGCTCGCTTCCTACATTTTGGATTTTTCCTTCTTTAAGCAGATTCTGAATTTTATCTGAATAAATATACTCCGGACTTGAAACTCCTATGATTACATTTTCTGCTCCAAGCTCCGAAATATACCCTGCCATACTTGCATTCAACAGGATTATTTTCTTGAATGGAGTTTGATTTTGCTTAAAATTATAAGTAAAATTTCCCGATTTTAGCGCCAAGGCACCATCATGTTCCTTAAATTGGGTGCGGGCGGATATATTGGTCCAATCTGAGGACGAAATTTTTGATTCTCTTTTACAAGCTGTTAGCGCAAAAACCGTAAATAAAAGTAAAATTCTTTGTTTCATCTTTCAAAGAACGGAAAAAAGTGCTATATTTGCAAACCTTTAAACAACAAGGTAACACAAGGCCTCGTGGCGCAACTGAATAGCGCATCTGATTACGGCTCAGAAGGTTACAGGTTTGAATCCTGTCGAGGTCACAAGACCGACATTTGTAGATTTTTTTCTCTTATGTCGGTTTTTTTTATTTCCTAATCCGTTGTTATACTGATAGATACATTGAGCGACAATATTCATTTTAGGTGTTTGAAAACTTTTTCCGTCAAATTCGACTTTTTGAGGAAATATCAAACACCCTATAGTTCTTTTTGTCTGTAAATCGCCCTGCTGATAAAGGTTTGCCAGGTTTTCCATTGATTCGAGAGCATTTTCTATTTTTGTTTTTATATCAAGTTCTTTACTCTCTGAAACAATATGTTGGATCTCTTGTTCCAACTGTTCAATTTGTTCTTTTGTTATTTTCTTCACCTCTTTGTAATCTTCTTCATCTAACTTATCAGCAAGATATTTATCTCTTGCATTCGCTACTTTTTCATTAAGCTCATTAATCTCTTTTAATATGGACTTTCTCTTTGCATCTATATCAAAGGTGAATTGTTTGTAGTTATCTAAAAGTATATCTTTCATCAAATCTTTTATGATAGGATTGTATTCCAATTTGGAAATTTCCAATTCAAAGAGTTGGTTCAATCTGTCTGAATCAAAACGAAATCCGCATTTATAATGGCAATGATAATAGTAATAGGTTTTAGACTTTCCTTTAGCCCCGCTTGCCGTAAGATTTTTGCCACACCTTGGACAACGTAAAAGTCCACGTAATGGAAAACGTTCATTACCTAATACTCTTCCGCCTGGCCCTTCTACCTTCCTTTTTTTGTCCATAATCTGCTGCACCTGACTAAACAGTCGTTCGCTAATCAGTGGCTCATGTTTTCCATCACTGTAATATGCTTCTTCCTGTTTATAATCCTCAATATATATTTTACCACAGTAAACCGGGTTTCTCATAGCTTTTGCAAACGCACTTCTTGACATTGAAGCACCCTCCCTTTTATTCATCTGCAATCTTACATGATCTGCCGGAATATGCCCTTTTGCAACCTCTTTAAATGCCCAAGCTATATTAGATCCTTCCGGCTCTTTGATGGCAATATACTTTTTACCGTCTTCATGGCTTCTGTTGATATATCCATAGGGAGCAATTCCCATCAGCCTGCCTTCTTTTTTTGCTCTCCGCATACCGTGAAACGTGTTGAGTGCCCTTCTGTCATTTTCTACCTCCGGAGTGGAGAGATAAATCGCAAGCATAAGCTTGTTTTCAGGAACAGACATATCCAATGGCTGCTCGATAGACTGAGGGATGATGTGATTTTTATGCAGCAAACTTATCATTTGATAAGCATCTGCAGTATTACGACTGAATCTGTCCCACTTGGTAAATAGAACTAAGTTGCTTTTGTGACTTTTCTTTCTTATTTCAAGAAGATATTTTTTCCACTCAGGGCGATTAAAGCTTTTTGCTGAATGATCTTCAAAAATCACTCTATTGATAGCTATATTGTTATTAGCACAATATTTTCTTAACCTTTCATCCTGATCTCTTTGTGAATAACCTTTTTCGGCCTGTTCATCGGTAGATACTCTTATATAAAGATCTGCAATAACCATAGTTGTAGTATTTCGTTAAAATTGAGTTTTAGATTCGCATCATAGAAACTGATGCAGTAGAAATTCATCTTTCCGATATACTGCTAAGGTACAAATTATCAATCAGATGTAAAAAATTCTTTTAAAGTAAGTTTTACTATAGTGTATAGAAATTCCATAATCTCTTCTGACTGTTCTTCATTTACATCATGACCTGCTTTCCTTAATATCTGTAGCGCCTTTTCAGAAGGAATTTTTTTTAAAGGTATTGAAGGAATATATTTATTAATTTCAGGTTGCTGGGATTCATTTTTTGATTTAGCTTTCTTCATAACAATGTGATTGAAGATTGTTCTCAAACATTGTAATTTAAATGGGTAGCATATTATCGATCAAGCTATTGTCGTAAAAGTCCTTTTTTGGCTGTTGATTACAACTCTATTTTAAATTAAAAAATTTCTTACCTTTTCGTTATAAACATAACTAATAACCAAAGCGGTGGATGTCCGGATAATACCTATGATTATACACCTGCACAAATCAATTGCGGGTTTATCAGTATTCGAGGTAATAATTTCCTGCAAATTAAAATAATATGTACTATGAGCCTAGTCCGGTAACTGAACGCCGCCATTGGCTGTAAGGCTCATATGGCCTCTACTGACATCTATAATATTTTCTAAATTCTTCCAGCCTCTTGTTCTTATCGCACAGAAAATTTTGATCTCTTTTTCCGGATAAATCTTTTGAAGTTCAAGAGCAACAGCCATAGATGTGCGACCTAATGTCAGAATATCATCAACCACGATAATCGTTGGTTCGGTGATAATAACAGGTCTTATGATTAAGCTATCTTGATGGGTTTGAACTGTATTTCTTGTGTCGGCATGAAACTGCCCGCTTGATTTAGGAATAGCATATGCACGATCAACACAAACAGTAACACTTTCACCTAATCCATTTTTGACCAGTGTTTCACAAATTACTTTTGCTGGAAAAACAGCTCCGTCTACAAGAGGAGTACTTCTTGGAACAGGAACTAAGGATGAGTTTGCAAAATATTCTGATAAATCTGATTCTTCTATTCTTTGGCTTAATCTTGTACTGAAGCTGACATCTCCATTTTTACAAGAACCGGCAACTGTGCGTGAATTAATTTCAATCTCAGACTTACCTCTTGGAGAATAGGCCAGAAAGGTAAGAAACTCAAAAGACATACTCTTTTTTTGTGGTTAAAAAAGGAATGCTTTCAATTAGAAATTCAAAGTTGTCGTTGGTCAAAACCTGTGCACCATAACTTAGCATTTCTTCTGCCCATGAAACTTTTTGATTGAGAACATTTTCCATAATAAGAAGCTGCCTTCCCAATCTTAGCGCTTCCCATCCCTGATGTTTTGTACCGCTTTTTTCACTGGCCTCAACAATGATCGTTGCATCACTTATCAATGCCATGGTTCTATTTCTGATCGGGAAACTTTTTGGAGTTACTGGATAATTTTCAGAAAACTGAGAAATCAGCAAATGATTTTCAGCAATAAAATCCTGTAACTGCTTGTTCTCAGCCGGAAAATATTTATCAATAGGAGTTCCTATAACACCAATGGTATGTCCTTGGGATTCAATTGCCGTTTTATGCGCTATAGTATCAATACCTTCAGCTAAACCGCTTACTACAGTTATATCATTTTGCACTAATAATTTAGCAATCTTTCTAGCTCTTCTTACGCCAAGATCTGAAACCTTACGAGAACCAACAACTGCTACTCTCCTACCATTTTCCAACAAAGAAAAGTCCCCCTTATAAAATATTTCTTTGGGACTGTTTTTTTTCTCAATAGTGGTCAGCTTATCATAGTAATCGTTAAAAGAACCAATCTGCATAAGTGTTAAGGTTTAAATGAACATTGTAAATATAGTGCATTTACAGTGTATTTTCAAAGTAATAGTAGTAAATAATATAGATTAATTAACGGTTGTTTTATTAAACATTTTCCATAATAAACCGGTAAAAAGGCAGCTAAGGTATTGTTGCCATCCGTCAGCTCATCCCACCAAAAGACTACGGCATAAACGGTTTCCTCCCTAAAGGTACCCTCCAATTATTCCGTTTCCTTTTGGTTTTTTCTCTTTGTCAACACTTCATATCTGCTTTCTTTTTTCCGGTTTTTCTTTTGAAAAATATTCAGCGAAGCCGACAAGGCTTTGTAAGAAAGGACGGAGAAGAGATTGAAAACAAATCAAAATGTACAATCTTAAAACAAACAGTTATGAACATCATCGGAAGACTGACAAGAGATGCGGTAGTACGCACCCTGTCAAATGAAAAACAAGTAGTCAATTTCTCAATTGCTACCAATGACAATTATCGTAATAAACAAGGCGAAAGAATTGAAAAAACTACCTATTTCGACTGTTCTTATTGGATTTCTCCGAAAGTGGCTGAAATACTTACCAAAGGAGCTTTAGTAGAATTAAACGGTAGAGCCTACACTTCTGCATGGATAGGCAAAGACGGAGAAGCACACGCAGGATTGAATTTCCTTACATCACAGATTAAACTCCACAGCAGTATTAAAAAGGATAGTAATAGTACAACACCTAAAAACAAAGAAGAAAATGCAAAATCAAAATCAGCAGAAAACGATAAAGACGATGATTTACCATTCTAAAATCAATCACAATTATTAACATTTAAAATTTATTATCATGGCACATCAATTAAATTTCAACAACAGAACAGGGAAATACTCATTTTTTACTGTTAAAGAAAAAGCATGGCACAACTTAGGACAGCTTGTGCATGAACACCCAACGAGTGAGGAAGCAATTAAGTTCGCAGGACTTGACTATGATGTAGAGATATCGCCCCTATTTACAAAAGGTTTAGGAATTTTAGAAAATAACAACGGAATTGAAATAATTAATTCAGAATTGGATGTTCCAAATTACTTTGCCAATATCCGTACTGATAATAACACTGTTTTGGGTGTAGTGGGAAAAGATTATCATATTGTACAAAACCGTGAAGCCTTTTCTTTTTTTGATTCAATTGTAGGCGGTGGAAACGGTATTTTATACGAGACCGCAGGAGCTTTAGGAAATGGTGAAAGAATTTTTATTACGGCTAAACTTCGATTATATCCGTGTTGGAAACGGTGATGATATTACAGAAAAATATATTTTCTTAACAACCTCACACGACGGAAGCGGAAGTATTACCGCCGCATTTACCCCAATTCGTATAGTTTGCCAAAACACTTTAAACGCCTCTCTAAAAAACATGAGTAATGTTGTTCGTATCAGACATACCGCAGGAGCAAAACAACGTTTAGAGGATGCTCATAAGGTTTTGGGATTAGCGAACAAATTGAGCAATGAACTGGAAAACACTTTTAATCATTGGTCAAAAATAACAGTCGGAGACGCTGAAATGAAAAAGTTAATTCAATTGGCGCTCTGCCCAAACAAAGAAACTTTAAATCATCTTCAAAAGGGAAACTTTGACGAACTGTCAACTGTCTTTAAAAATACCGTTGATGATGCTTTTGCCTATGCTATGTTGAGCGATACACAGCAGATGGAAACGACCAAAGGGACTTTGTTCGGTGCTTATAATGCTGTTACTGGTTTTTACCAAAATGTCAAGACCTACAAAGATGATGAAGCCAAACTACAATCTATTGTTATGGGCGGAACTGCACAAATCAAATCGCAAAAAGCATTTGAATTATGTACTGGATTCGCAAATGAGGGCAAAGAAATTTTTAATCTTAATTAATCTCAGAGGTAACCGCCTTGTATGGCGGTTGCCTTTAAAAATCATTGTTATGAAAATTAAAGATTTACATGGCAAAGGCATTGAAATAACCGATTTGGAAAAAGCTATTAACCAAGCGGAGAATTTCAAAGGCTATTCTCATCAAGATAAAAGCTTTGCAGAATTTGATAAAAGACAGAAAGCTTATTGGACTGACATCTTTGAAAAATTACTCATCTTAAAAAAGAAACAAAATGAGCATTCTATCTCAAAAGACTGAATACAAAGCATTAGCTATCATCGGTCGTATTATCAAAGAATTCGAAAATCTTCATTTTTTAAATATGACAAAAATAGATGATGAAGATTTAACGAAAGCAAGAAATTTACTTGAGACCATTATTCAATCCAATGGCTACAAGGTTAATTATAACGGTAATTCTAAAAAATCAATCTTAAAAAACAATTACAATGAACACTAATTTTGTCAACCATATAAATCAAATAGTGCTTAAAAGCAATTTGAATATTTACCCGCTAAAAGTTGACTGAAAAAATTTGGCAAAAAGGACAATTCCGACTTAAATCGGAACAGTCTTTTTGCATAATATAATGTCACAACCTATTTGAATTGCCATCACTTCAGCGACTATTTCAAAAAAGTTGTGGAGAAGTTGATGTGTCATTTCAAAATGACGAAAAAAAATCATTTCGCTCTATGGTTGAAAATATCTTTTTTTATTTTTTTGGAGCAACACTTTCGAGTTCCATCGCTCGATCTTTTCATTTCGAAAAAGTTACGGTTTAAGGTTTTAATCTTTAAGTAAACAATGTAAATACTCTTCTGTGTATCGCTTTGAAATCTTTTTGCAACTCTTGAACTTAGGATATTTTACAGACGAACAGCCATATTCCCCTAAACTTGACATCATCTCTGCAATCCTTAAAGGCTTAATAAAGCCTTCATTGTTGTAGCTTAGAAATATATATTTAAATTGTGCATTTTTAAGGAGTTCAAACAGGCTGTCTTCAGCACTTCGTTTTAGGCAGAAACTAGATGTATTATATGGTCTTAATCCTGTTTTTCCCTGCGGCTTTAATTCTGTATCGTAAATAGCAATCGTATTTAATAAATGATAATAAGAACTATATTCTCTGCCATTGTAAGGAGGATCTAAATACAGAATATCGCCATCTATTGTCTTTATTAAATCACTACTGTCTGCATTGTAAACTTTGTGATTAAAAGGCTTCATTGCTCTTTGTATAGGTAACATTTTAATGTCATTCAAAGCAGTTTTCTTCAACTTCTTTAAGTAAGCACAATACACCGATGCCGTATTGGCAACTTTATCTGCAGCAACCAATAATGTAGCTAAAAGCAAAAAGTAGAATTCCTTATCAATTCGGGAACTTGAAAGTAGCTGTTCGATGTGAATTCTGATTGCATCAATCTTCTTCCCGTTTACCGCATTAAAATATAATCTACAAGATGATCCTGATTGTGAATATTCTTCGAAGATAAAACCTTCAACTTCCTCCAGTTCATTGAGATTGTTCAACATAGAGATATAGGCGAGTTCGCTAGTGCTACTGTGAAATGCCTTGTTAAGTATATAACTGTAATATTCCCTGTCATTGTACAAAACACTTTTTACTTTTGTATGGAATAAATTTCCAATAGTGCCTGTTCCTGAAAACAAGTCGCAGAAGCTTAGATCCACCAATTTTTCCTTGACTGATTTTGTCATTTCCTGATAAATAAAAGCTGATAATCTAACTTTAGATCCCAAATAATTCATTTTTTATTTGCAATCTCTTTTAATTAAATTCTGAGAACTATAATAGAGTATTGGCTGTCGGTTTTTTGCTGGTAATGGCGTCCAAAACAAAAACGGCTTGGTTTTAAACCAAGCCGTCAACATCACATCAATTTTTATTATGAAGCATTATCAAACTCAAAATCTACCTTCTTTTCATTACCAAAGCTATCCATAATCCAAATACTAAATACGTGAGAATCTTGTGATTCAGAGGTGTAGTACAGCCTGAACTGTTTCTGGGTCAATGTATATTCATCATTTGGGAGATAAGGGGGATCACTATAATATTGTAGTTTTCCACTTCCTTCATATTGAAAATAACGAATACTATATTTAGTTTCAATAAAGTTAGCAGCTGTTTCTAAAGACATTCTTATTTCTACTGTTTCACCTTCTTTAATCTTACTTGGAAAAGGCATCACATTCACTTCAAATGGAAAGTTTTGTTTTATGTCTAAATCATTATCCTGACATGAATTAAAAAATATACTGATTACAATCAGAATAAATGAATACGTTAAAAGATTGAGTATTTTATAATTAGTTGCGTTTTTCATATTAGATATTTTAAAAATTATACCGTAGTCCTAATCCAATCAAAGAATGTAAAGTTCCAAGTTGGCTGTTCTGCAAAAACCGCAACTGAACATCTACAATAAAGACTATATGCTCAGTTACATAACTCTCTAAAGATAACTTACCGGAAACTCCGTATATGAAACCTTCTGTAGTGTCCAGTAATGAACCGTCGTAAAGTATTGGTTTATTTCTGTTTACTTCCTCATAGCCGCCAAGAGCCCCTACTCCGAAATTCAACTTCACATTTCGCATTGAATCACCTATCAAATAGAAACTGTAACCAGCATTCAATAGATAGTTATCAATCGGAATGTTATAATTTCTATACTCATAATATTTCCTGCTGTACTCTGCCCTCCCAAACACATATTTACCATTTTTGCTGTAAGAAATCATACCGACTGCCAAAACATAATTCTGCTTTTCAGGAGAATTAGGATATACTGAGTAGGATATTTCAAATCCCTTTTGTTTTGGAATCATCGGCTGTGCAAATGATTGTACATTCATTGTTAAAATGAAAAGCGTTATTATCAATACTCTGTTCATCTTAGTTGGTTTTGAAATTTAAACTATTGATCAGTTTCGCATTGATAAGCTCGGTATTCTCAAGCTGAACTTTTTGATGTCGTCCACCATTCTTTTCCACAAGCTCGATTTCTAAAACCTGGTCTTTTAACAAGGTAAATTGCTCCAATAAGTAAACACCTTTTATATGAGAATGATGCATTGCGGTCATCACCGGAAAATAAACTCTAATCGGCTCTAACAGCTTATCCTGAACCACGGTTCTTTTTAAGTTCTTCTTATCTACAATTTTGAAGTTGATCAATTCAATGTCATAAGCTACATTGCTGCTGTTATCAACTTCGATGGTAAAATAGAATTTACTGTCATTGACGTGTAATCCTCTGACTGAAAACTGAATACCAAAGCTCTTCGAGGCAATATGCTTTACGGTTTTGCGGCTTTTTCTGTACAGATTTTCCATAATCAACTCTGTCAGAGATGAAGAACTTCCTTTTAGATCTTCGAAAAGCACATCGGTTGAGTATTGCCGTTCATGGCTTCTTTGCATCTTTAACAGATCATAGCTGAGAACTTCAGGATAAGAGCTGTAAAAAACATCGAAACTGTAAAACTTACCATCTTCCGTAATCACCGAAAAATTGGTTTCTTCCTCGAAATCTCTGACTGCAGATTTTATCCTCAGAACATTGCCGATCGGCTCTGCTTTGTTTGCGACCAACAATTCACTTCCCAGATCGACATAACGTATCGGTGAAGGAAATATCAAATGGCTAGTTTTGCTGTAAGTGACCTGCATCCTGAAAGGATTCAGCTTAGCTTCTTCCAAGGAAACATAGGTTTTAATGGAATCATAATCCTGAGCAAAAACCCGTCCTGCAAAGAGCAGGAGCAGTATTATTATATTGCTGTAAATCTTATATACATTCATTTTTTTAAATTTTAGTTAAGTATTTTTCGGTACCAGTAAGACCTGCTGCCCCGCCTTTACTGTCACTTTCAATTGTCTTACCCTCTTTTGAAAATAACCTGATAATCCCTGCACTACCCCTCGGCTTAAATCAGCAGCAACCTGTTGTCCGGCTGATTGGGTCATCATAATATTGGTTCCCGAAGTCTGACTCATATTAGCAACGATATCACTTACGGCAGTTTGTTCTGGTGAATAGGGAAAATATAAACCTGGCTGTCCGTCATTGTCGTGAACATTGATTTCTACAGGATATACATTCCCTTGGTATTGAATGGAAGAAATCTTTAACTGAAGCCTTCCACCTTGAAATTTACATATTGCAGTCAGTAAACTTCCCGAAGGAATTTCTGTACGCCCCAACTGCATACCTTCAGAAAGTCTTATAGATAATGTGCTTTCATTAATTACGGTTTTGGTCTCATAAACCACACCCTTTATTGCATTTTTATATTGAACTGAATGATTTGAATCATTTTGTGTCTCATAAAATCTGTTCTGATTCAAACCTGCAATAAAAGCACTGTCAGAGGATTCTCTGTATAATGTCGAAACAATTCTGTTAAATGCTGGTTTTGTGGGTGTCAGCTTCACTTTCTTTTCGGTAGGTTTTTCTGGTTCTTCTTTTCTTAGTGGTTCTTCCTGCTTTGCATTCGTTGGAAGGTATTTGGCTGCCATCTGATATGATTTTTCCATCAGCTCTAACTGGTCGTTCATTCCAAGACCTGCAGGAACAGCGTTATTATGCATCGTTTCATTCTTTAATCTTGAAATTTCTTTCCTAAGATTATTGACTTCCTGATCATCCCGACTATAAAATGAACTCAAGGTCTGCTGTGCATTACGATAACTGTTGACCGCATTCTGATCTGATTGTTGAAGAGCATTTTTACTATGGGTAGAAAGTGATTGACTATTTTCATTATTTAATCCGTTTTGGTCATTCCAATAGTCGGACAAAGTGGTCATTGCATTCCTTTTCTCTTCACTCTTTTGCTCCAACAGCTGCTGCTCATAAGCCTTTTGTTTATCTGATTGCAGCTGACCGTCCTTTGCCTGTGGAATAGCAGCATTAAATCCCGCCTCTTCAACAATTTTATTATCGGATTTTGGTTTAAAGATCAGATAAAAGCAACCTATACAAACTGCTGTCATCAAGAAGTATATAATCGGTTTTTTCAGTTTCTCCCATTGAACCTTAGAATTATCACTCACATCATTAGAATTTTGAGGGACATCATTTTCTATAATTTTAATTTTCTCTGAATCTTTCATATTCTATTCTTTAATGGGTATTTCTGTTGTATCAATCTGTCCTGCATCTTTTTCTACCGGTTTCTTAGTAATACCGTCAATGTGATCGATAGATATGGTGTTGCTTTTTTGCCCCGTTGAAACAATAATATGGATCAGGACGATGACAGTCAGCAAACAATATCCCCCCAAGAAAACCTTGGTCAACAATCGCTGCCTATCTATCGGAAGAATTTTCCAACGGTCTTCTGTCTTCAAAACAAAATTTTCGATTTTATCTCTTAGCTTTTTCATTGTGATCATTTTAGCGTTCAACAGTTTCGATATCTCTATTTTCAATGACATTGAATTTTTCAATCGTAAATCCCTGCGGATTACTGTCAGACCTTACTGAATTAACCAAGTAGCAGTCTGTCACTAAATTCCTGATGGTCAAATTACTGGACCGGATAATAAATTGCCTGGCATAAGTCTTTACGCCATAGGGATAGCTGTTGAAATTGGCAACGACACTGTCGACCTCAATCCTCTGCTGAATATTGCCGGAGATGATTCTATTGTAATACCCTTTCTCCTGAAGGTCTTTGTAGTAATTGAATGCTGATTGATCTGCCAGATTAAAGGCTCTTTTTACATTGCTTTCAATGGCATTCTTATCAGGGGCTATTGTGAAAAACAATTCGTGAAATCTTCTCACGTGCTCTCTTGCTTCAACGGGTCTGTTGATCGATATATCCTGCGATAGCGCGACCATTAAAGATTTACCGTTATCAAGAACATAGATTTTCTGGCGCTGTTCTTCAGCAAACTGATAGGATTTGAACACGACTAGCCCTACAACTCCAAAACATAGCACAGCAAAAACAAACGTAAACAGTCGGATCTGCCTGAAGCTGCTTTCAATATTTCTTAAAGTTTTAAATTCCATAGAACTGTATTTTTTATTTTAATAATCTTCCTGAAATATTTCCTGTTGCTGAACCTACTGCCGCTCCTGCAACATTGCCAGATTTTGTAGCGGTCTGATTCACGTTGCGCATAAAATTGCCTGCTCCTCCTGCCTGAATGACCCAACCTGTCACGGTCGGTACCGTAAAGTAGCCTATGATGCCAATCACCATATAAATGATATAAACCGTGTTGGAAGTATCAGGAATAAAGTTAGGATCGGCGAGCATCTCGATATCCCGTTCTAAGATCAAAGTCTGTATTTTGGCAAGAATGGAACTGAAAATATCTGCAACAGGCAGCCATAGATAAACACTGATATATCTTGTCAGCCATTGGCTCAAAGTGGTCTGAAATCCGTCCCATACTGAAATGGCAAAAGCAATCGGTCCTAATATGGAAAGCACAATCAGAAAGAAGGTTCTGATGGTATCAATGACCAGTGCTGCTGACTGAAAGAGGATTTCAAGAAATTCACGAAAACCGTCCCTGATATCTTTCTTAATGGCGAACAATTCTCTCTCGATATACATTCCTGACATCGTAACCAGATCCGATGGCGACCAACCCAGCTCTTCCAGCTTTTTGTCAAATTCTTCGTTAGAAATCAAATACGCCATCTCAGGATTTCTGAGCATCGCTTCCCGCTCCAATAGATCTTTTTTCTGTTGCAGATCATTCATATCCAAGACCTGATTTTCAAGCATGGAATGACTTCCCTGAACAATGGGACTCATCACACCATTCAGACTACCTAATACCAATGACGAGAAAAACATAATGCAGATGCCAATGGCAAAAGGTCTAAGCATCGGAAACAAATCAATCGGCTCCGCACGACTCAATGACTGCCAGACTTTTAATGCCACATAGAACAGTGCTCCTAGACCGGCAACGCCTTTTGCTACTGCCGCCATATCAGCACACATCGGCATCATTTCTTCATAAACGGAACGAAGTACTTCGTGTAAGTTGTTCGGTTCCATCTTACCAGTATTTTTGATTGGAGGTTCCGTAAAGATCTAACACCCTTTTCGTGTTGTTCTGCTTCTTAGCTCTCAGATAGCTAACCGAAATATTTTTATTGGTATAGTATCGTACAAGATTATGATAAGCTTTAACCTCCTTATACACCCGGTCAACAACATCCATTCTTTCTTTATCATTCAGAGAAAGTCCGTTGGACGTGATGATCTCTTTCAGTTCTTTCAGCAGCTCCGTACTCTCGGTAAGAAGTGCAGAATAACCATTGGCAATAGAAGCTAATTCCTGAGCATTGAAGTTGGGGTCATTAAGCATCTTTCCGAAATTGTTCACATACATTTCAGAAACATCGCCCACCAAAAGCACTGTCTGCTGTACTTTTCTGGCATCCTTAACCAGATTGTTGATGGCTTTCAGCTGGTCATAGTATTCCTTTCCTTGCTCATAGACTTTCTTAACTTCATTGAAGTTCTTTACGACGTTAGATACCGTCGATGAGGTCTGCACAATTTCATTGGCAGAGTTTAATATGCCAGACGCCAGGTTGGCGGGATCGGTCACGACGAATTGTGCTTTGGCAAATGTTACGGTAGCCAAGAATGCTACCATCATTGTTTTGATGATTAAATTTTTCATTGTTGTAAAATTTTAAATGATTTAATTTTCTTTTGTATTCGATTTGATTCTCTTAAGAGAAATCCGCTTGATGGCATGTTCGACATTGCCGTTAAGTTCCGACGCAAGATTCATCACTTCCATCTTTTCTGTTTCTTCAGTGGTGTAAGCCAGATATTCTTCCGTAGAAACTTCTGTGGCATAGACCGCAGAGTGCGTTCCACCCAGTCCAATCCAGACTTCCTTGTACAATCTTCGTGGATCATTGTTCATATTGATCGATAGCACCTGGGATTTTTCCTTGTCGGTTAATCCCAGCATTGCCTGAATATCATCGAACTTGTTCATGTATTTTCGCTGATCGAGAAGAATTTTGCAATCTGAATTGTTGATGATACTTTCCTTAACAATCGGTGACTGGATAATATCATCGACCTCCTGAGTCACCACAATGGCTTCTCCGAAAAATTTTCTGACCGTCTTGAAAAGGTATTTGATGTACTCTGCCATACCTTCTTTGGCAATGGCTTTCCAGGCTTCTTCGATGAGGATCAGCTTTCTGATTCCTTTGAGTCTTCGCATTTTATTGATAAAGACTTCCATAATGATAATGGTCACAATAGGAAACAGAATTTTATGATCTTTAATGGCATCGATTTCGAAGACAATGAAACGCTTGGATAACAAGTCCAGCTGTTTCTCTGAATTGAGCAGATAGTCATACTCCCCTCCTCTGTAATAAGGTTCCAGCACATTAAGAAAGTTGGCAATATCAAAGTCTTTTTCTCTGACTTTCTTCTGCTCCAATACTTTCTGATAATCATCTTTCACATAATCATAGAAACCATTGAAAGAAGGATGCTCGTCATTGGATCTGATCTTCTCAATGTATCCGCTGACGGCATTGGACAATGCTACTTCCTCTGAACGGGTGGGTGGTTCGTCATCTCGTTTCCAAAGCGTCAGAATCAGGGTTTTGATACTCTCCCGCTTTTCAATGTCAAAGATTCCGTCATCAGTATAGAATGGATTGAATGCAATCGGGTTGTCCTCGGTGTAGGTAAAATACACCCCATCCTCTCCTTTCGTCTTTCCCTTGATCAGTTCACACAATCCCTGATAGGAATTTCCGGTATCGACTAAGAGTACGTGAGCGCCCTGCTCATAATACTGTCTTACCATATGATTGGTAAAGAAAGATTTACCGCTTCCTGAAGGTCCGAGGATAAATTTATTTCTATTCGTAATAATTCCCTGTTTCATCGGCAGATCTGATATATCCAGATGAATAGGTTTTCCGGTCAGACGGTCAGCCATCTTGATCCCGAATGGTGACGGTGAATCCTGATAGTTCGTTTCTTCCGTGAAAAAACACAATGCCGGTTCTATGAATGTGTAGAAGCTTTCTTCACTTGGAAAATCCCCGGAGTTGCCCGGGATTCCTGCCCAGTATAGCGTGGCTGTATCCGTCGTGTTGTGGCGGGGCTTACATTCCATTAAGGCTAAAGCACTCCCTGTATCATTTTTCAGCTGCTTGAGCTCAGCAGGATTATCAGACCAGGACATCACATTGAAATGCGCACGGATGGATTGCAAACCATAAGAATGGGCTTCATTCAGATATTTCTCAATCCATTCTTTATTGATTTGATTCGCCCTGCTGTATCTCGCCAATGAATGCATATTCCTTGCAGATTTTTCAAACTGACGAAGGTTCTCATCACTGTTGTCAATGAATAAATACTGATTGTAAATATGATTACAGCTTAACAAAAGTCCCACAGGAGAAGCAAATGACAAGAGACAGTCACTGCGATCAGTGCTTAGCTTCTCATAACGACTGTGAGATGAAACGGTACCCGGCATATCGTCAGTATCTGACAACGTATGCATGCTGATACGGTTGTTGCCAATCCGCATTTCTTCAGATCCCAGCTTAATATCCTGTAATGACGGATTGGTTTCTCGGGATAAAGTGAGATACTGCTCCAGTAATCCTGACTGTTCAGCAGTTCCTGAGATTTCATCTTCTGTCATCCTTTCAAGATGGATATAGCCGCTGTCATTCATAATTCTTTCGAATTGATCGACCGCTTCGAGATAGCGACTGATGACTTCTTTATCCTTGATCTCTTTTGGAATGAGTTTACCTTTACATAGAGATGAAAAGCTACTCTGCATTCGCATTCTCTCTTTACTGGTTTTTGTAATGAACAAGTAGCAGTAATGATTTAGAAATGGCCGCTCATTGAAATGCCTTTCAAATGATTTAGACAAAAAACTTTGGTCTTCTGTTGATAGATCGGGATTGTAGTTCTCTTTGATAAACCAATCCTGCTTATGAACTACTGTAAAATCAGGCAGTGTTTTAATTGCTTTGAACCAGGCGGAATGCATCGCTTCGTACTCTGCAGAAGCCATAGTGAATAGTTCAGGTAATCTGACCTTAAAGCAAACCGTAACATCTGCATCTTTTGAAATGATACAGTCATTTTCAATAGCCAATAATGGAAATTTACTTTCCAAGGTTGCTGCTTTGGAAGAATTTCTCATACGTTGGCTCTTTTACTGTTAGTTTTCAGGTATCGGTAAATGCTCTTGCGGCTGATGATATACTTCGGATGTTTCTTGCGAGCGCCCATTTTCATTATACCGTGTTCTCCGTATTTTCCATTCAGGGAGAAAGTCTGCCAAATAAGCAGTCCACTGCTAGCTCCTCCAAGGATAAGACAGAAGTAGCTACTGACTCCTGCCATATACATAATCATGACACAGATCAATATTCCTAACAGTCCACCAGCGAAAATGAACAGGTATTGAGCTTTAAGCCCCTTGAATTCTACAGTCCTTCCTATTCCTTTGTTGATATGATAGGTATTCATAGCTTTCATTTTAAAGGAAAAATGAGCGAAGAATGGTCGCTGCAACAATTAAGAATATACACGCACCAAACCAGCTGGCAGCGGTTTTGCTGGTGTCCGGATCACCACTGCTGAACTTGTTGTAAACCTTAACGCCTCCGATCAGTCCCACGACCGCACCGATGGCGTAAATGAGTTGGGTGGCTGGTTCGAAATAAGAGGTAACCATCTGCGTGGCCTCATTGATTCCAGCGGTACCATTGCCTTGGGCAAAAGCACCCGTTACTGCTAAAATGGTCAGAGCTGACAGCAGTATTTTCTTTCTTTGTTTTTCCATAACTGAAACAGATTATTTGTTACTTTGGCCCACACTCTGTGGGTTGATGAGACAAAAGTGTTATAGAAAAAGCTGGATAGTAATAACTTGGTGTTTGACGGTACTGTTTGGCAAAAACTGGCTTTGGACGAGAAAAAGAAAATATCATAAACATCAATGTGAGTAATGCTATATTTTAAGTACTTGTATTATTTTGTAGCTTTGAATCGTTACACAACATATAAAATTATATTGTAGCAATACGAACCAAGATCAATGCGTAAAAACACTCATAACATTCCTGTCAATTCAATGGATAGCGATTCCCATCAAGGTATTTCTATTGACAAAATCAATCTGGAGAAATCAGATTTCACGCATTCCCACCGGGATGAAGGACATACTTTTCACATTCTTGAAAAAGGGACTGTACATTTAGAAATCGATTTTAATCAATATGAGATCTCTGCGCCTTGTGTGGTTTATATGCATCCAAATCAAGTACACCGCATTTTATCTTTTGATCATATTACAATCTGCTCCTTGTCTGTAAATGATGAACACCTTAATCCAGATTACCTCAAATTATTAGAAGAGATTACACCTACTACACCTTTGGAACTTAGTGATAAAAATTATTTGGTTTTTTATGACCTATTTAAACTTTGCCACAAGTTCTCCATTGAAAAAAACAGTAAGCTTCATTATTCTTTATTTAAAGACAGCTGCAATATGGTGGTTGCATTTCTGATCTCTCAATTTTTGGATCATAAAAAGGAGGAGACCCATCATTCAAGATTTGAAATTATCACTCAACATTTCAAAAAATTATTAGAAAAAAATTACAGGACATATAAAAGACCGGCTGCATACGCTGATCAGCTAAATATTTCGACATCTTATCTGAATGAGTGTGTAAAGAATACAACAGGTTCTTCAGTTTCGCAGCATATCCAGAACAGAGTTGTTTTAGAAGCCAAAAGGATGCTTTATTACAGCGATAAGTCCATTAAAGAAATTTCATTTGAATTGGGCTACGATGACTATACCTATTTTTCAAGACTCTTTACCAAAGCAACAGGAATGTCTGCACTTTCCTTTCGTAACAAATACCACGATTAGTCCAATTCTTACCACGTCTTCTTATTTTACCAATCTGCTTTATTTAAGAATTTTGCATTAGAATTTAAATGCTTAGAAATGGAACAGAATAACAAAGTGCTGGTATCGGGTGCTAGCTTCGCAGGACTTACCACTGCATATTGGATGAATAAAATGGGCTACGAAGTGACAGTAGTGGAGATTGGTAATGATCTTAAAATGGGTGGAACTCCTGTAGATATTAAAGATGAAACCGTTGAAATAGTAAAACGGATGGGTCTTTTTGAACAAATAAAAGCGCAAAGAATAGGACCTGAAAAATGGGAGTTTAAAAACGCTGATGACGTGAGTGAAAAAATTGTTTTATTGGATAAACCGTTAGATAATGAGTTTGAGATTGAAAGGGATAATTTGCTTAATATGCTTTTTGATCTTATCAAAGACGACGTTAATTTTATCTTTAATAATAGCATTGCGTCTTTAGATGAAAAAGAATATGGCATTCAAGTCGGTTTTAAAGATGGTACTCAAAATCTATTTGAATTGGTATTTGGTTGTGACGGAATTCATTCTGCGGTGCGGAGAATATGGTTTGGAGAAGAAGCAGAGTATGCTCATTTTCTAGGACAGTATTTTTGTATTGCAATTGCCAACAGATTATTGGTGGAAGAAGGCACTTATCAAATGTACGCAGAACCAAATAAAGGTCTCGCTCTGTATGCTTATAACCATAAAACCGACATCATTTTCACCTTCCGTCCTGAAAAGGAAATAATTTATGATTACCGAAATCAAGAGCAAATGAAACAGATTGTTCTTGACCATATACAAGGAATGAATTGGAGAGCTTCAGAAATGAGAGACGAATTATTAAACTCAAAATCCTTTTACTTTGATAAATTCTGTCAAATAAAAATGCCATCCTGGACGAAAGGCCGTGTAGCATTGGTAGGTGATGCGGGTTATTGCGCTTCGCCGGCAGCCGGAATGGGCGGTTCTCTTGCTATCATAGGGGCTACTGCTTTGGCAGATGCCTTTAAAAAATGCAATGGAGATACTAAGCTGGCATTTGAAGATTATAACAAAGATCTCCGCCCTTTCATAGAGGACATACATGCAGGCGCAGTGCAAATGCTAGATAAGCTCCTTCCATCAACACAGGATGAAATAGACAGGAGAAATAAGACTGGTTTTGAGTTTTGAAGGGGTAATGACTCTAATCTCATCTCGACAAATTTCTTTTATCATTCTCTCGGATTCGATAAATTAAAAAAGGGGAATTTGTTTAAACAAACTCCCCGATGTCGAAACCTTCTGCATCATTTTTATGGTTGGAAGTTATTACAGCATCGGCATTCGGCATACTTTTATTCAGGAGATCAGCAATCTTTTTTGAAGCATCACCCAATGAATTTTCCAAAAGGCTGAAAAGCTCGGTTCCGTGAATTTTCTGAATGATATTGACCGCTTGTTGTTCTAAGACAGGCTCCAAAACATCCTGTTGAAGAATGTGCCCCGCAGTGCTCAATTCATCGAAGGTAACCCCTGTGGCAAACCCGCTTTCAGTTTCAGATAATTCCTGATATTGCCAGTCTTCTTCCTCTTCCTCCCAGGCGTTGTTTTTGTCCAGTATGTCCTCTATATTTTTCTTCTGATCATACCTGTCAAAAATTTCCTCAGTGGTTTCTGGATCAAACTTATCACGACTTACAATTTCAGAAGCTTCCTGTCGCTGATGGGAAGCATATGGCATTAATGGTCTGTCAGGTTTCTTTGTTTCTCCCATGACAGACGGCGCGTCCAACCACTTATCGGTGCGTTTTTTTCGAGGATTAGGAATAGAAAGCTTCTTGTCTAACAATAGCAGAACTATAATGATCACTAGACCTATTATGATTATTTTTTCCATATAAGTAAGTATTAAAAGATGGGACGGTATTTATTGTTGAAATCATCGGTGATCTCTTTTTCAAACATTTCAAAGTGATGAGCCAGGATATTGTCGAGATATGCGTACAATGGAATCTGATCATCTGCAATGATCTGGATGATTCTTGAGAGCCGCTCGTGATATTCTGCACGGATGTAAATGCTTTTATCACCACGTTTTGTCATAGAATGCTTGCTCAGAAACTGTTCGACATAGGTTACGTCAATGTTTTTTTTATGTTTCATTTTTTGCTTCGTCACGGGCTTTTCATTTGGGGCTTCCAACTCCTGCTTTTGCGATTCTTTCTTCGCACTACCAGCCATAATGGACATCAGGTAATGTTCATCTATACCATGGTCTTCGCTGTTTTTCTTATCATTTTCCATACTTCTACAAATTGACAATTTTTAAAAACTCTTCCATAAAACTGTCAAGCCTGCATAAGGTCATCAATCTAGGATCTGCAGGTAACAAAGTTGAACGGAAGACCGTCTTTGCAACCGTCTCCCCTTCCTTACGGAATCTTTTGCTGTCGCTTATGGAAGTTTCCATAAGCTGAAGTCCGAGATCTTTGATTACCTTGCTGAAATTTTCATACAGTAGCGTCTTTTCTCTTCCGTCCACCTGATTCCAGAAGAGCTGTATGCTTTTAATTGCAGTCTGTTTTTCTTTCATCAGGACGTTCGTAAGTACATCCGTAAAACTTAATGTGCTTTCAAGAACAACCCTATCCGCAGTTACAGGTGAAAAAATATAATGTACGCTGGCGAGCGTTCGCAAAATACCCGCTGTATTGACCGTTCCGGGAAGATCCAGAAAAATAACATCGGATGCCGTCTCTGAATTACTTATATACTCCTGCATTTCTTCCAGGACCGTGTCGGCCTTACTTTGAAAAATGGGATATGCTTTTTTATTTAGGCTTGTAAACTGCCTGTGAGCCATTTTTTTCAGTGCCTCATTTTGCATCACGGTCTTCAAATCCCGTTCCCGCATTTGCATTAAACTGTATTGTGGAAAATCACAGTCGAATACCGCAACATTGTATCCCATTCGATAATGCAGTATGCTGGCGACCAATGTTGTGAAAGTACTTTTTCCTACCCCTCCTTTCTGAGTCGAAAAGGCAATGATGAGTGGTTGTTTTTTTGTTTTCATTTTTTTTGATTTTATTGTTAAACTTTGGTTTTAATCAATATGAGGATGCTTACGCTCCGGCTAGAATGAAATCTGCTCGTACGAAGATCTTCCAAGCCTGAAAGCGTTCCTGATGTACATTCTTATAATCAGCTTTCAGGCAGTCAGGCGGTCAAGCGTATTGCCGTGAACAGATTCTGTACTTCAGGCAAGATGGAATTCCTTACTTATTGTGGTCAGTACTGCTGGCTTTCTGGCAATCCGAAAAGCCTGCCTTCAGGGGCTCAAACAATTTTGTCGTACAGCACGCGTGCTGAGATTCCTGTACAAATAACCGACATCAAACAATGTCGGGTTTCATAGTGGTTGTCTTTGGCCGGCAATGGTGGTTTTTGGCATTTTCTAATGCATATACACATTTACGCATTGTCAATTACTTTGTCAGTGGAGAATGGAATGGTCTTGAGAAATTTTTAATATTCTATTTTTCTAATCTCAAGGCATACATCAGGAGCATCTGATCTATTGCATTTGATAGGACTATCCTTTCACCCGAAAGGGGCAAGTTGTGTTTTGAGCATCTCGAAACATTTTCGGATGCTGAAAACAACTTGCCCTTGCAGGGGGCTGGGAAAACAATCTCCGAAGTCGATGTTTTATAAAATTAAATGGATGGATTATGTATGATCAGAATAATAAACAGAAAAAAACAGGTCGTCGACCAAAGGCTGACCCTGCTAAAATTCGTTACACAATCTCTTTTAATGAGGTCGAACACTCCCGTTTTCTTGAACTTTTCGACCAGTCAGGAATGAATGTCAAAGCTCATTTTATAACTTCCTGCATTTTTGAGAAGACGGTTAAGACGGTCAAATTGGATAAAGGCACGATGGATTTTTATATGAGACTGACCTCATTTCACAGCCAGTTCCGTGCGGTCGGTGTTAATTACAATCAGATTGTTAAACTGCTTTACACTCATTTTTCTGAGAAAAAAGCGGCAGCTTTACTTTTTAAATTGGAAAAGCAGACTATAGAAATGGTGGAACTCTTCAAAAAAGTAGTTCAACTGACTGAAGAATTTAATCAAAAACATCTTAAAAACGAATGATTATATGATTGCTAAAATCGGAAGAAGTAGCAATTTGTTCGGTACTTTGTCCTACAATAATCTGAAAATTGAAAAGGAGAAAGGAGAAATTCTATTGACTAATAAAATGATTGAAACTGTCAATGGGCAGTACACGGTTAGTCAGCTGGCAAAATCTTTTGAACCTTATCTGTTTGCCAATCGAAATACAGAAAAACATACCATGCATATTTCTTTAAATCCAGATCCTAAAGACAATGTTTCTGATGAGAAATACAGACAAATGGCTCAGCAATATATGGAGGAAATGGGCTATGGCGAACAGCCGTTTGTTGTATTTAAACATACTGATATAGACCGAAGTCATATTCATATTGTTTCTGTCTGTGTCGATGAGAATGGTAAAAAGATTTCTGACAAATTCGAAAAGGTTCGTTCGATGAAAGTATGCCGGGAACTGGAAAAGAAATTCGGATTGATTTCAGCACTTGAAAAAGAAACTCAATTGAACAGCCCGATTTTTAAAGCGGTCGATTATAAGAGAGGCGATATAAAAAGTCAGATTGCCTCAGTAGTAAGTCATATCAGTTCTCAATATCAATTTCAGTCCATGGGTGAATATAATGCCCTGCTCTCTCTTTTCAATATTACTGCTGAAAAAGTGGAAGGAGAACTGCACGGTCATTTGCAAAGAGGTTTACTCTACTTTCCGACAGACCGTAAAGGTAAAAAGATAGGAAATCCTTTTAAAGCATCGCTGTTTGGAAAAAAGGCTGGTCTCGATTCTTTGGAGAAACACTTTGAATCTAATAAGGTAAAAATGAAAAATCTTCCTAAGAGAGAAAAGCTACAAGAAAAAATCATCTTGTCATTACAATCTTCAAAAGATGAAAAATCATTTATTAAAAAATTACAAAAAGAAAGCATCGATACAGTGATCCGCAAAAATGCTCAGGGAAGAATTTACGGAATGACATTTATTGATCATCAGTCAAAAACGGTCTGGAATGGATCACGTTTTGGAAAAGAATGTTCAGCGAATGTTTTTAATGATAAATGGAATAATCCAAGCAAGATGGTAGAGGAGGAAATGAAAGATCAACATACTCTTCATCTAAAACCTACTCAACACAGTTATCATCTTTTCAATGCAGTTGAAAGTAGCGGAGATTCTTTTTTCGAATCCTTTGGTGGAATTCTTCCGCCTGTAAGTAATGAAAATGATTATGAAGAAATTGAATTTGCCAGTAGAATGAAGGAAAGAAAAATGAGAAAAAAGAAATAACTAGATAAGGTCTAATATAAACTGACAGCGTTTTTCAATAGTATTTTTGGAACGATACAAGTCTCATAGCCAAGTTCAATATAGATCAGTTTCATCTTTATAAATTTCTACCGCTTCCTACCAACTTTGTTTGAGTTTGGACTGCCAAATAGCGCCATTTATTTACAAATATTCCCAGATATACCATAGTATCTACTTAGTAAATAATTTCCAGTCCTAACATTTAATGTAAAGAAAATGCAAGGAGAAGATGACGTAAGGGGATTAGCTAAAATTATGGGATTCATGAGAGCGGTAAGCATTATCGTTGTGATGATGCATCTTTACTGGTTTTGCTATGGATTTTTTGATAAGCATCAGTGGACAATCGGCATCATTGCAAAGATGCTGCATAATTTTAACCGGACTTCAGGTCTATTCTCACATCCCTTATATACCAAATTATTTGCAGTCATACTTTTAGGTCTGAGCTGCCTTGGAACAAAGGGCGTAAAAAGTGAGCAGATAACCTGGAACAAAATCATACGAACTCTCATAATTGGGTTTCTATTATTTTTCTTGAACGGCTGGTTGCTAAAATTTCACGACGACATTATTGTATATCTCTATTTGCTTTCTACCGGACTAGGATATATTTTGTTAATGCAGGCTGGTATATGGATGAGCCGTATATTGAAAAACAATTTGATGGATGATGTCTTCAACAGTGAAAATGAAAGTTTTCAGCAGGAGACTAGATTGCTTTACAATGACTACTCAGTCAATCTACCTACTAAATTCTACTATCGAGGACACTGGCATCAAGGATGGATCAATGTCGTCAATCCATTTCGTGCAACCATTGTTTTAGGGACACCCGGTTCAGGAAAATCTTATGCTGTAGTCAACAATTACATTAGGCAACATATCGAAAAGGGCTTTTCAATGTATATCTATGATTTTAAATTTGATGACCTTTCAACAATCGCTTATAATCATCTTCTACATCATTCCGATTCTTATACCATAAAGCCAAAATTTTATATCATCAACTTTGATAATCCTCGAAAAAGCCACCGCTGTAATCCATTAAATCCTGATTTTATGACGGATATTTCGGATGCCTATGAAGCAGCATACACGATAATGTTAAATCTTAACAGAAGCTGGATACAGAAGCAGGGTGACTTTTTTGTGGAATCCCCAATTATTCTTCTGGCCGCTATTATCTGGTTTTTGAAAATCTATGATGATGGTAAGTACTGTACTTTTCCACACGCTATTGAGCTGCTGAACAAAAAATATGAAGATGTATTTACCATTCTGACATCCTATTCTGAATTGGAAAACTACCTCTCCCCTTTTATGGATGCCTGGCAGGGAGGTGCACAGGATCAATTGCAGGGACAGATCGCCTCAGCAAAGATTCCCTTATCAAGGATGATATCGCCGCAACTGTATTGGGTAATGACGGGAGACGATTTTTCTTTGGATATTAATAATCCGAAAGAACCAAAAATATTGTGTGTCGGTAATAACCCTGACCGTCAGAATATCTATTCTGCGGCACTGGGGCTTTACAACTCAAGAATTGTAAAACTGATCAATAAAAAAGGGCAACTGAAAAGCTCAGTCATTATTGATGAGTTACCTACCATTTATTTTAGAGGTCTTGATAACCTTATTGCAACAGCACGAAGCAATAAGGTTTCTGTTTGCTTGGGATTTCAGGATTTTTCCCAGCTTACCCGGGACTATGGTGATAAAGAAAGTAAGGTCATTCAGAACACAGTCGGAAACATTTTCAGCGGACAGGTGGTTGGTGAAACAGCAAAGGCTTTATCCGAAAGATTTGGTAAGGTTCTACAGAAGAGACAAAGTATATCCATTAACAGGAATGATACCTCGACATCTATCTCCACGCAACTAGACAGTCTGATTCCTGCATCTAAGATTTCAACCTTGACTCAGGGATTTTTTGTAGGTGCTGTTTCGGATAATTTTGATGAAAGAATAGAACAAAAGATTTTTCATTCGGAAATTGTCGTTGATACTGCAAAACTTTCAGCGGAGGAAAAGCATTATCAAAAGATACCGGAAATTCGTTCTTTTGCATACGATTACGGCAATGACGGTATGAGACATGAAATTGAAAAAAATTACAGAAGTATTAAAACTGATATTCTTCAGATCATAAAAAGTGAAATAGAAAGAATTTCTAATGACTCCGATTTGCAGCATTTGGTGCAGTAATTTGTAAATTAACTCAATAGCGAAGCCCTGACATTTATCTAAATTAAGTTGGTCTCACATCATGAAAGATAGATTCATCGTTTCTGTGTCATAATGATAATTATTGTTTACAGTCCAATTGTCAAAACTATAGCTTTAATCATAATTTTTACTTTTGTTAGGACTTTTACAAGCATATCTATTCTTGATGCTAAAGAGAATATTTGCAAATTCAAAAAAGAAAAATGAAAACGCTGTTTTAAACGTGAAAAACAAGCCGAAAGTTATATCTAGATTTTTTTTACAAATATTCATTATACCAACTCAATAGGATTCCAGTCGGTTTTAACAACAACATTATTTGGAACATCGGACACATCATTGTAACACAACAAAAACTTATTTACATAGGTTCTCCCCTACAAGGATATATTTCAGATGAGTTGTTTAAAAAATACCAATCGAGAACAAAACCAACAGAATCAGTTTCTCGACAAGAAGCAGATGAACTTAAATCATTTTTGACTTCAAAAATTGAGCGCACAATTAATGATTTCGAAAACGGCATCTTTATCCGCTACAACAAAAGCATCACTGGTATTGGCTTTCATCAAATTTCTATACAAGATGCTTTTGCGTACAAAAATTATCACTAGGATCTGCATTTGGGATACATAATGAGTATTAAGAAATTTGTTTAAAAAAGGTTCTCTTAAAAAATAATATTGATAACATTTAGATACTACGTAATAAATATCAGGTTATAATGATAGTTTTTTGATATTCTTCGCCTTATTGGCATTTCATCTTAACTGATATAAGGTAGGTCTATAAATTCATAGTTTTGTACTCAAACAATTATAGATGAATTTGCGAAGAAATAAATTAGAATATATCTGTCTCAAACCCGATGAGCCACTAATAGATATAGTGGAAAGCATTTGGATGGTAAAAAACGATTCTGATGAAGAAAAAGAAGGGATTATAGTTCCCGATGGAAAAATAGATTTATTTCTGTTAGCACATGAAAATGGAAATTTTGAAATTTTCATTTCCGGAATATGTTCTGCTCCAATCACCAAACTTCCATTTCCAAAATCTACAATGTTTGCAATCAGCTTTTATCCCATCGCTGCCGAATATATTTTCAACCAATCTTTTGCAGATTTAAATAACATCAAGAAAACACTTCAGACAGGGTACTGGGGATTTTCAAGAGATGATCTGAATGATTTTAATCAATTTTATCATAAAGCTGTTAAGGTTATTTCTTCGCTATTATCCAAAGAAATAGACGACCGAAAAAAGAAGTTATTTAAACTCATTTATGCTTCTAAAGGAGAAATTACTGTAAAACAACTCGAAGAAAATGTTTTTTGGAGTAGCAGACAAATGAACCGTTATTTCAATAAATGGTTAGGTGTACCGCTTAAAACCTACCTAAATATTATTCGCTTCTCCAACTCATTAAAACAACTAAAAAATGGTGATTTCTACCCCCAACTCGATTATGCAGACCAATCACATTTTATAAGGGAAGTGAAAAAATTTGCTGGAGTAAAACCAATTATATTAAATAAAAATGAAAACGACCGATTTATCCAATTTAGCCTGATGCCTGAAAAGTAATTTTGTTCTGTAAAAAAAATAAGAATAAAATGAATTTAAATCACATCAACATCGTTGTGCAAGACGTAGATAAAGCTGCAAATTTATTTACAAAACACCTGGGTTTTAGTTTAATTGTCAATAGAAACAGCAAAATGGCAGTTCTGGAAAACGGCAATAATTTCGCCTTAGTTATTTGGGGACAGGAACTGAACCACAAAGAAAATACGCCTGAATATCCGGAAAATTTCCACATCGGATTTTATCAGAAGGATGAGCAAACAGTTTGGGATATTTATGAAAAGTTAAAACCAGAAACTGACTTACAATTTGAAAGTGAACCTAAGAAAATCAGGAATACATTTGGCTTCTATTTCTTTTTTGAAAAACTGATGATAGAAATAAGTGTTAGTCCATTTAAGGATAATATTGCATAGCTTGCCAACCATCAATAGATCATTTAAATTAAGTGATCTATTAACTTTTTTAGGGGAAAATTATAGCTAATAAATCTATAGCCGTACTTCTTACTTAGTTTTAAATTCAGTAGGTCTCATATTGGTCAGTTGCTGAAAATTATTGCTAAACGCAGATATATTCGAATATCCTATCTCATAAGCTATTTCAGTCATGTTCAAATCTGTATCTTTTATCAATTCCATCGCTCTGATGATACGGAGCATCTTTAAATATTGAACAAAAGTGATATGCAATTTCGTTTGGAATAATCTGGTCAGACTTCTCACACTCATTCCCGATTGCTGAGCAATACTATCTAAACTTAGATTTTCATTTAACCGATTTCTAAAACTGTCGATTATGGCATTGAGCCTTTGATCGTCTGTTGTTGGAAGTTGTATGGAAAATTTTTTGAGATTTTCCTTTGATAAAACGCTTTTAAGTGTAGTTAAAAACTCAAATTCCCAGGAACCTTTAAAATAATCCCCTTGCCATTTCTCGCTAAATGAGAGCATTTCTGCCAGAAGCTTACTAACAGGATAAATACCCAGTTCATCATAAAAGCTATCTGCTTTTTCATCTGGAAAATAGATATTGATAATGTATAAATCCTGTGTATTAAACATCAAATTGTGCGGATAATTTTTCGGTATCCAGATATAATGATTAGACGGTATATAGAAATCCTTTGCGTCTGTTTGTAAATAAGCAATTCCTCCATAAACCAATAATAACTGAGCCTTATCGTGCTGATGAGCAGGAAAACGCTGCTCAGTCTGCTGTCGCATCACGAGGATGGAATCAGGATTTTGATCCACACTATTTATTAATTGGCTAAGAATCTCCATATGGCCAAATATAGCAAACTTTAGGCTAATTATATAAAATAAAGGTTTGGAGTGTTGAATAAGTTTGCTGTGTTAATAATAGTAGAATATTTATGAAACATAAAATCATAAAACCCGACAAAGATTTTGAACTTGAAAAACAAACCGAAAAATCTGAATATAAATTATCTCATGCAGATGAAGAAATTGATAAAGCCAATATCTACTGGTTGGCTTGTGCTTATTCAAGTCCTTTTATGCCAATGGTCGATTTAAGCTTTGCTTTTGATGAATTGAAAAAAATGCTAAAAGAATGGTTAGGAAGTAGAAAGAAATCAATCTTTTATAAAAACAAAACTAATGAAACAATATAAAACAGTTACGATTTTGGGTATAATTTTGATGTCATTTGCATCCTCTATTTATGCTCAAGACACAGCAAATATTCAACCATTAAGTTTAGAAGAAATATGGAAAGTTGCGGAAAAGAACAATCGACAACTAAAACTATCCGACCTAAATCTTCAGCAGAGTAAAATAGAAATATTGGAAGCCAAAGATCGTTTGTTGCCTGAACTTTCAGTAGGTGGAGACGTAAAGCTCAATTCCAAATTTCTGATTTATGACAATGGATTATTCTCTTCTCCTCAGGATGTGCCTGTAAAAGGCTATGGTTACGGAGTAGGTTACAACTTAAACTTTAATCTTTACAATGGTGGTAAAGACAAAAGAAACATTGCCATGAAAAAGGAAGAAGATACACGAAAGCAATATGAAGTGGATCTGCAAAAACATAGCGTAAAATATAATGTCGCAGTTGCTTATTTTGATTTGTATAAGTTTTTGCATTTCTATGATTTTCTTCATGCAGAGATTGAAGCAGAAAAAAAGCAACTGAGATTGATAGAAAGTCTGCATAAAAACGGTACCGTATTAAAGAGTGATGTACTGAGAACCTCCGTGAAATTGTCTCAACTGGAACTTAATCTTTCCGATGTTACGAAAAAGATTGAAATCGCTAAACAACGGCTCAATATTCTGATGGGACGTAAAAATGATATGGGGCTAGCAATCAAATACGAAGATACAATTGAATTAAACGCTATCACAGACGGTGACTACAATGATTATGTAAACATTGCTTTTAATGAATCACCCGAGTTCAAAATAGTGACAAGCGATATTAAGGTGAGTGAATTAAACATTAAACAAGTAAAGGCTACGCAATTGCCCAAAGTTTCATTGTACTCTAACTATAATTACAACTATCCACAGATTTCCTTTTATCCGTATTCCAACGACTTGTGGGGATTTGGTCAGACAGGAATTAAAGTCCAGTATTCTATTGATAATTTGTACAAAAGCAAACATACCATTGCTCGTGCCCAAATTGTCAGTAATCAGGCGAAAGAAAAAGCAGAAATGAAGAAGGATGAAATCTCCCTTCAGGTAAAAGAAGCTTATTTACAGCAAAAACAGGCTTTGGAGAGCGTGGAAACGGCAGAACAAAATATTATTAAAACCGCCGAAACCGTTCGTGTTATCAGAAGTAGCTACCTAAATCAGGAATCATTACTGACCGATCTTTTGGAAGCAGAAAATGCTTTACTGGAAGCAAAATTCAATCTGATAACAGCACAGACAAACGTAAAAGTAAGCCATATCAGACTATTGGCAATTATAGGAATTCTTTAATACAAATATTATGAACAAAAATAAAACAGATAAAATTATTGTAAGCCTGACCAAATGGTTTGGTATCGCATTATTCGTAGGGATCATTATTTGGGGAGCTACCTATTTCTTTAAAGGATATCGCTATGAACAAACTAATGATGCACAGGTAGATGCTTATCTCTCACCGATAAACGCAAAAGTGGGTGGCTATATTAGTAAAATATATTACAAGGACAATCAGCTTGTTAAAAAAGGTGATACACTTGTTGTCATTGAGTTGGACGAGTATGGACTGAAAAAAGATGCTGCATCAGCAGAACTCATGAGTTCACACGCTAAATTACCGATTTTGACGGCGAGCGAAGAAACGCAACTTAAAAGTATTGAGGTTATAAAAGCACAATTGGCAGGAGCGAAAGCGAGATTGAACCAACAGCAAAAAGAATTTGACCGTTATAAAAATCTACTGGCGGATGAATCTACCACACAACAAAAATTCGACAACATCAGTGCTTCTTTATCTATTGCGCAGTCAGATTATGATCAGGCTAAAGCTTCTTTAGAAGTAGCAGAATCTAAACTTAATGATTTCAGAGCTCAACATAATGCTATACAGGCAGAGATAAAAATTAAAGAAACACTTGTTCAAAGACAGGAATTGGACATTCGATATACGGTTATCACTGCACCTTTTGATGGGCAAATTGGTAAAAAGACCATTCAGGAAGGTCAATTGATACAAGCTGGGCAAACTTTGGCTTTTTTGTTGAACAAAGCCGAGGAAAAATGGGTGATTGCAAATTTTAAAGAAACACAGATTGGCAACTTTAAGATTGGACAAGCAGTGTTTATAGAAGTTGATGCTTTCCCGAATGAAAAATTCAAAGGTACTATCGAATCACTTTCGCCCACCACAGGTTCACGTTATTCGCTACTTCCACCGGATAATGCAACAGGTAATTTTGTCAAAATCATCCAACGGATTCCTGTAAGAATTAAACTGACCGATACGCCTGAAAAATTAGGGAAACTCTCTGCCGGGATGAATGCTAACGTGTATGTTTTAAAAGATTAATGATGCAATCACATAAAATACCGATTTTCAAATCCTGGGTATCTGAATGGGTGGCGAGATCCGTCATATTTGCTATCCTGATGACCTGTCTGTTTAGTTTCGCTTTTTATGGTAGTCCGGTTGCAGCAATGGGTTTCTATGGGATAAAGCCTACAGATGTACAATATGGTATGGTCGTTATCTATGGCTCTACCGTAGCTTTCCTGGCACTTGATTTTCGGATCGTAAAATATTTTGCACCAAGGAAATATTTACTGATTGCTATTGCTGTAAATGCAATATGTTCTGTGATCTGTTTTCATTTCAAAGATTGGACATTATTTGTTATTTGCCAGTTTTTTCAAGGAATTACCTGTGCATTGATGTCAGGAATTGTCTTACAACTTATTTTCCCAAGATTACAGTCCGTACGTGCACGTGTGATTGCTTTTAGCATACTATATGGCAGCATACAGATTGCCGTTCCTTTTTATTCTATTTTTACCAGCGTGGTTATTCATTTCTTTGATTTTAACTGGCTATTCTACGGATTTATTGTCATACTCATCATTTTGACAATTATTTTATTGCTAACAATGAACAGTAAAGCTCGATTTACCAAAAAGATTCCACTTTATCAGGTGGATTGGATGGGTTATCTGTTTTACGTGTCTTTTATATTAATCTTAGGATATATTCTAGTTTACGGACGACAATTGGGATGGTTCGGTAGTCCATTAATAACTTCGCTTAGTGTCGTTAATCTAATGATTCTTTCACTTTTCATCAGTAGAGAATTGAAACTTAAAAGACCATTAATCAACTTGCAGATTTTCAAGACAAAGAATTTTGTCATTGGGCTATTATTACTTTTTGCATTTTATATTTTTAAGGGAAGTACAGGACTTGCTTACGGCTATCTTGAGGTAATTTTAGGAAATGACCCACTGAGCACCATTCCGATATGGACGTCTGTAATTTTTGGAACTACAGTGAGTATGTTCATTACCTCCAGATTTGTCTTGATGGGCTACAATCTGATAAGAATGATTATTGCTGGCTTTGGACTCATGGCGATTTATTATGCTTATATGATACTATTTGTTTCTGTACAAGGCGAAACAATTGATTTCATTTTACCGATGTTTATTTATGGTGTGGCAACAGGAGTCTTATTTGTTCCTATTGTTTCGTTTACCGCTTCATCAGCACCGCCAGCAATTGCTATCAATGCATCGCTTGTTGGTATATTGGCTAGGTTTACAGGGTTTACAGCTAGTCTGGCACTGAATAACGAGCTTCAATTATTTGCAAAATCAGGAGTTCGTGAAAAGATTCGGGAAGCAGTTACGGAAACCAACCCTGAATTACCAGCTACCTTACTGGATATTCAAAATCAATATATGAACGCAGGCAGCGATATTTATACTTCAAAAACATTATCCTCAGCCTATATTAATCAAATGATAGGTCATCAGATATTGGCTCGTGCTACAAGAGATTATTATGATTGGATGCTGACAGGTGTGATTTTCGTAATTGTTATTTTGTTCTTTTTACCACAGATTCGACAAGTTGTTTTACGATTAGGGAAAGGTAATATTCCTTATTAAAACTTTTTTATGATTAGATTTTTAAAATGAGACTAATTAAAGTAGATGCCATAGATAAAAAATAATGAGTGGTAACCTGATTTGCAATCACCTAATTTAATAATGCTTGATAAACCAGAAACTTAAAAGCAATTCTGGTTTATCAAGCATAGGTCACTCCCCCTCAGTATTTTGAAAATGCTGAGAAAGATTATCGCTGACGATATTTAAAAACTTAGTCGGTCCCTGCTTCCTGTTTCGGATCTCAAAGATGGTCTTATGGAAGTTTCCAAGGTCTGTATCCAATGATTTTTCAACAGACTTGATCACTTCGCTAAGTTCAACATTTCCGCCGTTAAAGCACCGCATATGGTATAAGGCATAGACCAGCTCAATAAGTCCAACCTTGGATGCTGACCAGACTAATGGCGATGTAGATTTGCTGCTATCTCTATCTGATAAACCGTCAATCTGCTTTTTTAAATACTGGTCAAATTTTTCGTTCGCCATAAATTTGGCAATAAGCTGATCATGAGAGGTCGTGAAGCTGGTATCGAAATTGTAGAACCCCAATGAGAGTTTCATTTTAAGATCATAGGAATCCCTAACAAATACTTTATGATCCAGATAAGTCGCTTCCCTCCTATAATAACTGTAAAAATCAGATTGTTCTGCATAAAATTTTTCGAGCTTTCTCTGCTCTGCCTCATAGTATTTCTTCAAGGCTTTATTTCCGAGATTGGGCTTATGAGATTCTACATCTAAAACCGTTGAATAATAAATGAACTTGGAAATGAATTTTGGTTTCAGCTTTTTGAAGAAATGAATTTCTTCGCCCAAATTCTCAAAATGATGAGCAGACACTAAAGACTTTAATTGTCTGATAGAATTATCGATTAAGATTAAAGATTTTTCTGCAACTTTCAACATATCATTTTCATCATACATTTCATTGATCTTAAGCTCTAAATCTTCATGCAGTTTTGCAATTTTTCTAAAAATAGTTTTTGTTACCATGTCCTTTTTTTAGAAATTTACAAAAAAACGTTTAGCGACGGCTCATTCAGCTGATTCTCAATTCTTTTTTCCGCTTTTTGATGTAATCTGTTGGTCGGATGCCATTGATATCGTAGAAAAGATTTGAAAAATTCTGACGGGCTGCAATCCCACACTCTTCTGCCAAGGCTTCTATGGTGTAGTTGAGGTATTTAGTATTGGTGTTTAAGAGGTTTGTTATATAATTGATCCTGAGTTCTGCAATATACCTTGTGAAATTCATCCCTTTATTCTCATTGATATAGATGGATAGATAATTTGCGTTGGTATTAAGTTTGGCAGCAATACTATTTTGAGTAATGCCTTTCTTTGTAAATTGCAGTTCTCTCTCGAATTTTTCCAGCCTTTCACCAATGTCAGATGTTACTTCAGGCGTCAGGAAAGTTTTTCTTAAGGAGTATTCCTGAGATTGCTCTTCAACAGTATTGGCAATGCCATAAGAGCCTTCTTCAATTCTCTTTTGCAGTAGGTCATATTGTTTTTTTATTCTGCGGTCCTTCCGGTATCGGATGACAAAAAATATAATAGTAATCGTACTCGACAAGATCAGGAATTGGGCGATCCGCATTTTTTTCCTGCCTGCCTTCTCAATGTCTTCTCTTTGCTCAATGAGTGACCTGCGGTCGTACTCCTTATGAAGTTTTCCTGATAAGTATGGATAATCCTTGCTGATCATACTGTCCGCCTTCAGAAGCTGATCAGTATAATACAATTGTTTGTCGAGGTCTTTGTTTTTATAATAGCTGATGAGATAATTGTAACTTTTATAAACCTCCGGTAGGATAAATCCTTCTTTGACAAAGATGGAATCGATTTTACTGTAATAGCCGATCACAAAATCATCCAAATTCTTAGCCTCTGAGATCTTTCCAAGGTAATAGTAAATGACGGATACCCATGCAAAGTCATTTCTTTTCAAGATCGCAGGTAATGCCCTGTTTAGATCCGACGCCGCACCATCATAATCTTTCTTCAAAAATTTGGAGATCCCTATACATTTTAGAAAATAGCTGTTCTCCAATAGAAAGTCACGGTCACCCTCAGTCAGTTTATATCCCAATTTGCTCAGACTGTCACTTGCGGAGACATTTTTTAAGTACCGATTGACAACGGTCATTTGATGAAGTGAATTAAGATAGGCTTTCTTGTTGTTGAATTGTAGGTTTTCATGCAGACCTTTTTGATTCATGGCCCTTTGATAAAATTGGGAACATTCCTGAAAATGCTCTAGTGCTTCGTCATAATATCCTAAGTGTGCTTTGACAACCCCTAAATGGTAAATAACCTTGAAATGCTGATATTGGTCACCCGAACCTTTTGAGAAGTCATAGGCTTTCATATACTGATCTAAAGCCAGCTTATATTTTTTCTGGTAAAAGTAGTAGATGATCCCTTTGCTGAGATAGTCTTTACTGATGTCATCTTTGGAGCCGTACTTAATACTGGCTGCTAAAGCGCTGTCAGCATATTTCATCTTGCTGTTATGATCAAATTGCCTTCCGTCCCTATAGCCCTGAATTAATTGAGAATTATCGCCTTCAGATTTTGCTTTTTGGATATAGGCTTTTACAAAAGGTATTGCCTGCTCATCATCAATGGTCATTTTTTCGTAATTGCTTCTGATCTCTCTGAAAGTCCGTACTTCTTTTTGCTGGGAAAATAATAATTGTGAATAGGCAGAAAGCAGGACGAGAAAGTAATTTAACTTTTTCATATACTGATTATTAGAACCTCACCATCTCAAAAATACGCATTTTGATTTTAAAAAATGCCTTTAGCAGCCAGCGAAGACCATTCGATACATAATATGATGTGACCATTGATAAATACGCCTTTAGGAGCATTTTTATGATGGTACAATTTTAAAATTGAGACGTATCTATTTAAAAATTGCCCCACAGGACAGTTTTTTTCCGGCCTCAGCGCTAATAACTTTGGCTTCAGAATTCTAATTCAATCCGACGTCGGGATAACCAAATCAAAAGAAATTACAATGAAAAAGTTAATCCCAATTTTTAGTATAGCAATCGCTGCAATAAGTTTACAAAACTGTACGAACAGAGATGAAGATCTGATACGAGATGACGACTCATATGAGGATCTGAACATATCAATCATGAAAAAAGACTCTGCAAAATCATCAGAAGAAATAGTAGATCCCGATCCGCCGGTAAGAGATGGAGACAATTGGAGGATCTCGAATAAAAATTAATCAATTCTATGACCTATGATTCCTCATACCTCCATATCAGCAGCCACAGGCTTACCATGTCCGGAAAGCGGCATCTGGGAAAGTATGGGGAATTTCAGAACAACAGTAACCTTGTTTAAAGGTGAACCAATGCCTGAGTACTGCGGAATGAAAATAAAATGGAGACTGATTCAGGTCTGTTAAACATATTAAAAACAAAGCCATGAAATCTTTTAAGACGATTTTTGTCAAAGGTGTTTCCTACTTTTTTATCCTCTTGTTTATTTATGCGAGTGTGAGTAAACTGTTGGACTTTGAGAATTTCCAGGTACAGTTAGCGCAGTCACCATTATTGAGTGCTTATGCTGGAAGTATATCATATTCCGTAATTATTATTGAGTTACTTATTGCTTTGTTACTGAGTTTAAGCAAAACCAGACTTTTAGGTTTATTGGCATCTTTCGGACTTATGATCGCTTTCACGGTATATATTTATCTTATTTTGTATCATAGCGAATTCGTTCCCTGTTCTTGTGGCGGCATATTAGAAAATATGGGTTGGGCAACACATTTAATTTTTAATATCATAACAGTTATTTTAGCAGCATTGGCAATAATCTTGAGCACCAGTTCTGAAAATAAATCTCAAATAATTAGAACTTTATCTTCACGTATATTATCTATGGTAGTTACTTCTCTTTTTGGCGCTGCCATCGTAATTTTTCTTTTCTATTCATCTGAATATATCATTAAAAAGGAAAACAATTTTACAAGAAGATTTCTAAATCATCCTATTCTTCAGGAGAATTTTATGGAATTAGGAATTGACTCCTATTACTTTGCAGGCGTCAGCGGCAATTTCATTTATTTAGCTAATAAAACTTCACCCTTTCAAATTCTGAAAATAGACCTACAACTCACATCTTCCAAGCTAATAAACCTCGTTCCGGAAGGTAATTACAGATTTAAATCATTATCATACGAAGTATTAGGGCAAGAGTTATTTGCTTTCGACGGTAGTATTCCAATTATTTATAAAGCTCCTATTACAGATTCTGAAATCAAACTTAAGACAATTAGCCTAAATGATGCCTTCTTTAGCCAAATAGTCGCTTTAGATTCATGCAATTTCGCCCTGAGAACAAAGACAGAATACAATACTGATAATGTTTTGGGGTTACTGAATCTTAGTCATAAGCCAGAAGTAAGGCTTAACAAAAGTATTCTTTCAGCGAAAGATCAGAATATTTTTGATACTGACGGCAAGCTTCTCTTTGATAAAAGTAACAAGGAATTGTATTACATATTTTTTTATCGAAATCAAATTTTGAAAATAAGTAACAGTCTCAATTTGATTGGTACTATGAAAACGATTGACACCACGTCAGTATCCAAAATAGAAACAATAAAGCTTAAAGATGGAACTATTAAAATGAGCAGACCACCTCAAGTTAATAATCTGTCAACGAATTTACATCGGGGGCTCATATTCAATAAATCAGGTTTAATGGGGAAATATGAACCCAAAGAAAGCTGGAAATCATCGTCAATTATTGACATTTATAAAGTCAATTCTTCTCAATATTGGGGCAGTTTTTATGTACAGCACCGCGGCGGTAAATCATTGTCTCATATGCTTGTCACCGACCATTACTTGTTTGCTCTGGTCGGAAATGATCTCATCCGTTACAAACTTAGACAGCCAATCACAGATGGGATGAATGGGGTTATGCCGAAAAACCATAAAAAAGAGTAGGTAAAATTTTTAAACATCAATTATTATGAAAAAGCTAAGATCAGCAATTTTACCATTGGTAATTGCAACAGTAGGTGTAGGAAGTGCATTTGCAACTACAACAAAAAAGAATACCAACTCTGTTGATATTCAAGGTTATCTGTTCCGACCAAATGAAGTGGAACAATGTCAGCCGATGTCAAAGTTCTGTGACAACAATGGAGCATTCGATTGTACTGTTTCAGGACCTGGCACAGAAGCTTTGAGAATTTTTAACGGCACAAGTTGCCCAAACATTCTTAAGCACAGTGTTGCTAATTAAAGAAGAAGGATGCCGAGAGGCATCCTTTTTTAGTTCATTTTTAAAATCCATTCTGGACTTTTAACGTCCTTAAGATGAAAATCAAACCATTGAGATATTCTGCTATACAGATCTACTCTATTTTCAATTTTCTGCAAGCTGTGGTCATCATCAGGATAAAAAAGTGCAATGACGGGCTTATGATTTCTTTTAAGGGCTAAGTAAAATTCCATGGATTGCTGCCAATCGATATTTTCGTCTTTTTTACCTGTCCATAAAAGTATAGGAGCCTTAACATTTTCAGCGTGATAAACAGGGCTGTTGTCTATGTATAGCTCTTTATAGCGTGTAAAATCACCCGGCATTCTGTACTGTCCGTTTTCAAACTGCCAATAAAAAGGTCCATTCCACAAGTAATTGTATGAATGGTATGATCTAACGAGATCACTGTTGCCAGCACCTGCCACATAGGCAGCAAACTTACCAGATTGTGTAGCAATAAAGTTAGTTTCATAACCTCCATGAGAATGTCCTATCAGTCCTACTCTTGAAAAATCAATTGATGGATTATTGCTTAAAGCGTTCATTGAACTTTCTACACAATCTAATGCAGAACGTCCAGTCCCCCTCTCATCAAATACAATTTCGGGCAGAAAAACAAAATAACCGTTTTCGATAAACCTTCTGCTGTTGATTCCTTCTGTACTTCCGAACATTCCATCGATAAGATATTGATTGCTTTCAAATCTCTGGCTTTCATAAATGGATACAACCATTGGATATTTTTTATTTTTATCAAAATTCAATGGATAAATAAGCGTACCTTTTAGTTCAGCTCCTTTTGAATTCCTGGCTGATATCCATTCGGATTTAATCTTCGTTGCTCCTTTATCCTGCAACGCACTATCATAAAGATCTTTTTCAATTTTCCCCTTTAGCCAGATTTGCGGCGGCTTATTCATATTGCTTCGTACAAATAAAAGCTGCGATCTTGAGGAATAGTCGAACATTTCTGAAATGTAGTCCTGGGTTGGCGGAATAAGCATTGTGAGTGATTGACCATTAAAAGAAGCAATCGCATTGGTATTATCTTCTTTTTTCCAAAGATGTATTAAGACATTTTTATCGGCAGGATACGATGTTTTGTAAATCGGTGAACCGAAACTAATAGGCGTCTGCTCTCCATTTACCAGTTTACTTCTAAAGCCACTTGGAAGTTTTAAAACCTGATGTCTTTGTGATGTTATATTGTAAACATCAAGCCTTTCTTCGTTTTCAAACAACAAGGTTTGTGAATCTTGAGAAAAATAAACTTTTCTTGAAGAATTTACAGGAATTATTTTCCTTTCTCCATTATTAATATCAACCAAAACCCACTGTCCGTCTTTAAGCGTTATCATATACTTCCCTTGTGTATCAGTGTAAATAACATCACCGGACTCAATTAAAAACTCATGTTTCTTTGAAGCAATATTGTACCTATAGATGCTGTAAGGAAAGGATTTCTTTGTAAAGTCCTTATGCTGGTAGAGATCATAGGATAGCAAAAAATTGGGGTTACCTACATAAAAAGCGTGACTGTGATCTTTATCCTGCAACGATGTAACATCACCGGATTTGAGATTCCAAATCAATATTTTGTTTTCGCTATTATCAAAAAACCGCTGATCAATTTTATTATCATTTCCATACCATAATTCCACTTCATTTTTATCTTTAGAATCTGAAAAGAAATTGAGATTAAGGAATATATTATCCTGATCAATTTCAATTGGTGTCATAACAGCCGATTTTATGGGTTTTGCTCCATCGTACTTAAACTCTTTCGTAAAGTTATTAGTCGAATTATGATAAAAAATCTTAAATTCTTTATCATGTTTCTCATAAACAATAAATGAGTTTTCAGAGATCCTCCTCGCAATCAGACCAGGCTCGTTCGAACTATGCAATAATACTGAATGTTCTTTCTTCAATAACCAGAGCTGATATTGATTCTTTTCTTTCGATACATAAAAAAAGTCTTCATTTCTCAATGACGTATTTACAATGTCTGGGACGACACGGAGTATTTTTCCGTACTCATCATTTATTAGTAATGAATCATTTCTTGCGATGACTACCTGATTTTGGCTTCTTATATACTGTGCAGAAGTTACACCTTTCCACTTTTTCTTTTTTTTAGATCGCAAGTCGATAACTTCTGCATCTGAACCAGTACAGAAGAATAGCTGACCGGATTTTGTAAAACGTTCAGAATGGCTGTTTGGAATCTGAAGCATTATCGCATCCTGATTTCTGGTATCAACTACCGAAAGTGTATCCTTATTCTGCTCGTAGGATTTTTTGAAAATCACAAATCTTCCGTCCGGCGATAATTGCGGTGACAAAATGCCAAAATAATGGTTTCTTAAATTTTCAGGAATGGTATAATTTTCAGGGTTTCCCTGCGCCATAAAAGTGACAGGTGACAGCAGCAGAAATAGAAGTATTTTGATCAGTATATTAATAACCATTGTTCTGAGGATTTAATGATGGGTTAAGTGCCAATTCTGAAAGCGGAATGGGCCATAGGACATAAAAGCTCTTCCAGTTCGGTTTGACTGTACTTAAAATGTCAAGTTTTTCATTTCTTTTTAGATTGAGAAAGCGAATGCCTCTTTCAGAAAAGAATTCCCTTCTGCTTTCCGATAGGATTTCTGCCAGTAAAACGTCTTTTGTAATGGTACTGGAAACATCGACCAATCCGGCTAAATGACGGACTGCATTGAGATAGTTGACACCTTCTGCGATTCTGTTTTGTTGAGCCATTACTTCCGCCATTAATAAGTAAGCTTCCTGCAACCTGAAAACAATGGAGTATTCATCCGTATTGCTGGTAATGGTTTTGTACTTATTGATTTTATAATAGGTTTTCTGACCAGTTGTTATTGGAGAAAGCCAGTTTGTTTTTCTCAGGTCACTCGCTGAAAAACTGGACATCAGGTTATCAGAAGCTGCGTAGTAACGGGGTACGCCAGAAGAAAAATTATATAGGGATGCTTCAGGTGTTGCAGCATTGGCAAAAATTGGCTTTAACTGCCACAAAATGTGTTTACCCTCTTTTTTAAATGTTTCGGAAAGATCTTGTGGGAAACTGTATAATGGTGAATTAATAATCCCATTCAATAATCCTTCTGCCTGATTCCACTGTTTTAACCTCATATAAACAAGAGATGATAACAAATCCAAAGTTTTCCTGTTGACATAAATTCTTTCGGCATTGCGGTAATCAATATCTACGAGAGGTGTAGCTGTTGAAAGGTCTTGTGACACTCTCTGCAAAATCTCATTCTGGTTTACTTTCGAGATGGATTGGTTAACATTATAATCTGTAGAAGTAATGTAAGGGATGTCACCGAAAATTTCCGTGAGATAGTAATAGATCAGCGAACGGATAAAAATAGCTTCTCCTTTAATCCTGTTTTTATCTTTCTCACTGATAGCAGTTGATTTATCAAGTCCTTCAATGATGGCGTTCGCCATATAAATTTGCCTGTAGGAATTGCCCCACACTAATTTAACCGTCGTATTCGAGGGATTTTGAATATTGTTAAACAAATCCATTGAGGCATTGTTTGAATAGATATCGTATCCATCAAGATCATCCGTGTAACTTCCCAATAATCCACCGGAGCCAGTGGCTCCGCCTGCAATGATTGAAAAGGATTGCATTTCTGCATATAATGCTGAAAGTGCACCTTCTGCCGTACTGGTGGATTCAAAGACCTGATCAGCTGTAAGCTGGTTGATTGGCAGGTCTACTTCCACCATCTTTTCACAAGAAGTAATCGACAGAAATAATACTAATATTAAAATTGTATTCTTTATTGTTATATTCTTCATAATCTTTGTTTTAAAAGGTAATTTGAACACCCATCGAGTAGGTTTTAAATGGCGGTGTGTAGCCCGTCAGCAGAAATTCAGGATCGATTCCGAAATAATTAGTCCACGTCAGGAGATTCTGTCCTTGCAGAAAAATCTTAGCTTCTGACAAAAGTTTGCCCTGTAATGGAATTCTGTAATTCAGCTGGATATTCTTCAGCCTTATATAGGATGCATCGCTGACTGCGGCTGTACTGAATTTTAGATACGTGGTCATTGTAGATACTGTAGCATTACTTCCCGATGAGTAGGGCATAATAATACCGTCGGGATTTGCTGGTGACCATACATTCGAGAATATTGCAGGCTGATTGGACAGTGTTCCCGGAATATTCATATCTCGGTAGTAATTGGTTTGTCTCTGCTTGACAAATTGCAATAGGAATGAAAATGAAAGGTTTTTATATTTGACTTCGTGCTGCCAGCCTCCGAAAAATTTCACTCCTATGTTTTCCACAGTCTGTGCATCATCAAGAATCGATATTTTACCGTCATTATTGGCATCTTTAAATCGATACTGTCCTGTTACAGGATCTATGCCCTGATATTCCAAAAGTTTGAGTATAGTTGTCGGTTGTCCTACACTATACATCGTGGCATACGGTGAACCTTCCAAACCCGGAAACGAGATCAGCTTATTTTTTGGAAAGGAGATGTTAAATCCTGTATTCCAATTCCAGTCTGAGCATTTTATAATATGAGAACTAAGTTCAAACTCCCAACCGCTGTTTTCAATAGTCGCATTGAGGTTAGCCTGCACAGATGAGAATCCTGTAACCAAAGGCAATTGAAACCCAACCAGCTGATTGGAAGATCGGTTCCTGTACCAGGATGCCGTAAGGTTGATACGGTTCTTAAGGAATGAAGCCTCCATTGCTGTTTCCAGCTTCTTAGTCTTCTCCCATGAAAAATCCGGGTTAAAAAGTCGTGAGGGAGCAAAACCGGGAATGGAATTGTATGGTGAAGTCGTTACTGAATAGGTGTTCAAATATTGGTAATCCCCTATTCTATCACTTCCGGTAATCCCATAGCTTCCGCGCAGTTTGGCAAAGCTCAGCCAACTCACATTTTTAAGAAAAGATTCTTCGGACATAATCCAGGCGGCTCCTACTGCACCAAAGTTGGCAAATCGTTTATTGGGACCGAACCTACTCGAACCGTCCCGACGACCCGTAATATTTAATATGTATTTTTTGTCATAATTCCAGTTTACTCTTCCGAACACAGCAGCATAACGGTATTCAGTTTCATTGAGACCTTCGATGTTAACCACAGAAGCCGCAGCAACATTGTAAAGCAAGGCGTTACTTGAATATCCTGTTCCCCTGACTGCTAATGATTTTGAAATGGTTTCCTGATATGAAGCTCCTGCTAAAACTTCAACTTTTGACTTTCTAATATTTTTAGTCCATGATAGCTGGGGCTCCAAGAGATATGAAAAGAAATGCGCATTATTAACTGCTGAGGTGGAGTTAGCTGAACTTGCTCCGGCAGGAAATGCAGGATTGTACATCGTATTTGGTGACAATGTGTTTTCCTGTAAATTCCAATAATTAATTCCACCGTTAAGCTTTAGTCTAAAATCTTCTGACAAAGCGTAGGCTACACTAATATCTTGGTTCAGTCGTAAAGTCTTGGCTTCATACGTTCCGTTAAGTGCTGCCAATGGATTGCTGAATGTGTTTTCCTGCCAATTGATATTGCCATTGGTAGTATACAAAGCAGGGGCATTGGGTGCAAGCGATAATGACTGCCTTGTGAAATCACCGTTCATTACATTGTTGGACTGGAACGTCAGATAGTTGGAAGCGGTTAGTGAAAAGCGTCGGTCACTGCTGTTGTAGCTGTAATTGCTGTTCAGTGCATTCGTTTTATATCCTGAACTGCCGGGATAAACCGTTCCTTGTTCCTGATGGGAAGCGCTGATCAGAAAAGAAGAGCGATCTCCTCCTCCGCTGATGGACATTTGGGTCTGAAAATTTTCTGCGGTATTTCCTATCAGCACTTTCTGCCAGTCGGTATATCTTGATTTGTCCCATTTTCCGTTAAGGTCGTAAGCTGAAGCAGGAAGTGTTGTAATACCATCATTGACAAATGCCTGCTCTCTCATTCTTAGGTACTGTTCGGTGCTCATCATTTCCAGTCTGTTCGCAACTTTGCTTAAACTGTAGCTGGTGTTAAGACTTAACTTTAAATCTTTGCCATTTCCCTTTTTGGTTGTAATGAGAATAACACCATTACCGCCTCGTGAACCATAGATTGCCGTAGCATCTGCATCCTTAAGAACTTCTATGCTTTCGATGTCATTAGGGTTGATTGCATTAAGGGGATTGATGTTCCGCATTGGTTCGATGCCTGTTGCATAGGCGGTTGTAAGATCGCCACCAACAGCAACACCGTCAATGACGTAAAGTGGCTCGTTACCGTTGATAAGGCTATTGGTAACAGTTCTTAAACTGTTTCGTCCCCTGATCTGAACATCAAAGCCTCCCGAATTATTACCGCTTGAGCTTGTAATGTTAACGCCAGCCATTCTTCCCTGTAATGCAGAGAGGACGTTGTTGACAGGTTGGTTTTCTATGTCTTTTGCTGAAACTTTAGCGATACTACCGGTTCTTTCTTTGTCTTTCACCTTGTAGTAGCCTGCGTTGAGAATAACTTCTTCGATTCCCTTTACTTTTTGTTCTAAGCTGATATTAACGACGGTCTGATTAGTGAGTGTGACTTTTTCTTCTGCATAATCAGGATGTCTGAACAATAGGATGGGATTTTCTGCTGAAACCTTTATCGTGTAGGTTCCGTTATTAGCGGTCATGGTTACCTGATCACTGCCCTCCTGGGAGATAATGACTCCCGACAATGGTATATTGGATGAGGTGACGGTACCGGAAATTGTGCGTGTTTGGGCTTTTGATTGAGTGCTGACAGCGGTCAGCATAAGGCCAAAGAAAATACCTCCTATATGGTAATAGGAATTTTTCATAGATTTGTAAAGGTTTTTAATTTTCTAAAGATTAATTACTGAACTACGCTCTTTCCTTATGTTTTAGGCGACTGACAGGAAAGGGCTTTTTACATTCTTCTGTTTTTAAGTTGAGTAGTTTTTCGATTCTTTTTTTAGTAAAACTTTCCTGATGCCTTTTGGTATGAAAAAGGACTGGTGAGGTTCTGTAAACAGTGACCGCAAGGCACCGGAAAGAATTTAATATGAATGAATCTGTGTCCCGTGTAAGCTATTTAAAGCCTCAATAGGTTGTACCCTCCTATTGTATCGTGTCTGATACTATTTTTAGGAAGCGGGCTTAGATTGTAATGTAGAGATAAAGCGAACTGCATTGGAAAAAGACGGCGTGGGACTCTACATTATCCGATTTGGGGTACTGGCATACCTTTGAGACAGACAAGAGAGCCCACGCCTAGGTCGTGAGCTTAATACTTATCCTCTTGTCTCTTTAAAAAGTGCCAGTTTTCAAATCAAGATTCTAAGCAATAGCTTCTATTATTCTTTGAAGTATCGCAAAGTTACATTTATTGTAACCTATTTTACAAATATAATAAAAATTTATATATGAGACATATATGTCTCCACAAAAAGTGATTGAAATTTCAAAATTTACTAAATGTATAAATGGAACTTAGTAAATTTAAAGATTCATATAGGTAGAATTATTCTGCTATATAGATTGAGAAAAGAATTATCACAATTTCAACTTGGTCTTGAAGTAGGTATGTCAAGGGATCACATCGGGAGAATTGAGAGAGGCCAAACAAATCCAACAATCGAAAATATTGTTAAGATTTCAAACTTTCTCAATATCGACATCTTGATATTTTTTACAGAATTAAATCAAAACGAATTGTCGAGTATTCTTGACGAAATCAAAAATCTAAAGGAAAAGAACAAAAGTATAGAATAGAAAATCCTAACTTAATAGTTAGGATTTTTTTTTATTTATTAATTTCCTGATTGTACCAATCAGAGAATTGATCAAAAACCTCTTCTGTTTCCGTTAATTCTTTTTTAGTTGCGTAAACCCAAACTGAAAGGCCTACTATTACCAATGTTGCTACGATGCTGTAGATTTTTAATGCTTTCATATTTGTGGTTTTGTAAAGTTAACTATTTTAACATATAAAATGCTTATATTTAAAATACTAATAAACCTAGAAAAAACACTTCAATATGAATAAGCTTATAATAATTGGAATAATCGGCTTACTCCTCGGGTTTTTAGTTCAGTACTGGATCTATCGTAGAAAATTCTACCGACGAAATAGCTCAGGTAATGAAGGATTTTCAAGCTTCGAAAAATCAGTTTTTACAAAATTACTTGAACAAATTTTGAAATGGATTTCTTACATTCTTATCATTATCGGCCTTCTTTACTTGTGGCGAAATTTTAGATCTAGTAAAATTAAAAATTTGACATCCGTTAATTACTCAATAATTAAACAGAAAGGATGTAATTATCATATTTACTTAATCTAGTGATATTTCAAAATTGACTAAAGTCAAGATTTTAAGGTTTCGCCTCAAAACTGAGCTTTCACTTTTTAAAGATTTTTAAATACGCATGATTAAGCAGGAATTCTAATTGATATATTCAGTGAAAATACTGAATACTCAACTAGATTACTTTTTTATTTTTATATACAAAAAATTAACAGGCCTAAAATTATATGCAAAATTTAACAAGAGAAAACTACAGTGAAATACTACACGACTTTATAAATAAATACAACTTGAACAAGACAAAAATTTCCAAAGTTATTGGTTGCTCTTCAGCAACAATGGAACGTCTTTTAAACAATAATAGTCTTCCCAGTGATGAAATGTTAAAACAGACTGGACTACTTATTACTTTAGGCATTGAAAAGTATCGTAAACTCACGAATGCAGAAAAGGAAAAAATTTCGGAAATTTTAGGAACTCTTTCCGGTGGAGGTCTTGGATTTGCAACATTAACAGCCATTGTTGGCGAATTAGGGGTTGTGGGTCTTTCAGGAGCTGGAATTATGTCTGGTTTAGCAGTTTTAGGTAGTGCAGTGGGTGCAGGAGCAGCAGTTGGAATTGCTGTTGCGGCGGCAGTTCCAATTGTTGCAGGTGCAGCTGGCTATGGGATTGTAAAAGCCATAAAAGCAATAACTAGTAAATATAAAAACAAAAGTACTTTCATTGATAATAAATGGGAAATTGCAAAAATCGTTTCTATACCACAGTAATACGCAGAGAATAATTTTTATAATTAAATTACAGAATTACAAAAACCTTTAAAATTAAAATATAAAAACAGCAAAAAGCAGTTTTTACGGATTTCCGTAAAAACGATCTTTCAATTCTTTATAACTTGCTTATTAAACTAATTACTTAACCGAATAATGATAAACACAGAAATAACAAACAGAGAAAAATAATTCAACAGACAATAAGAGATGATGAGCGATCAGATCTAAAGCAACATGCAGATAAAATGTTGCGGGATTTTGAAAAATTTAATGACTTTTCATCTAATCGTGCAATTTGGGAACTAGTTCAGAACGCTTGCGATTTAAGCTCAAAATGTGAAATAATCATAGATTATGGAAATAATAGAATATCTTTTTCTCACAATGGGAAGCCTTTTAATACAAAATCACTAATTTCTCTAATAAAACAAGTTAGTGGAAAGTATGGCGAACAACAAGATATTAAAGAAGTAGGCAAATATGGTACGGGATTCTTGACAACACATACTTTTGGTAGAAAGTTTTCAGTTAATTCAGTTTTAGATACGGGCGAATTTTACTTACCAATAAATGATTTTGAAATAGATAGAACTCCAAAAACGTGGGAACTTTTGAGTGATAATATATCTGACCAGAAGAAAAGAGTTTACGAAATTTTAAAAAATGAAACAGCAATAAGTATTGATAAGTTTTTAACAACTTTTACATACCTCCCGGAAACTGTAAAAGAGGTTGACTATATAAAAAAATCACTAACAGATCTGGATGAATACATACCATATGTATTCACTATCAACGATAGACTCTCTAAAATAACGTTGATTGATCAAGATCAAAATGTCTGTAATTATTCCTTTGATAAAAAAAGTAAAGTAGAAAACAGTGGAGATATTAATTTATTCAAAACAGTTATTCTTAAAGACAATGAGGAAATCTTTATTTATAGTATCATCGACGAGAAAGAAGAAATCGAAATTATATTACCAATTAACAAGAACCAGGAGGTTTTCGAATTTAATGAACGTATTGCAAGGTTATTCCTATATTATCCCTTAATTGGTTCTGAAGATTTTGGAATAAATTTTATTATAAATTGTAAAAATTTTCTACCCACTGAACCTAGGGATGGAATACATTTAAATAGTGATAAGGATCAAGTTAAAGATCAGGAGGAAAAAAACAGATACATTATTGAAAAATGTACTAAGTTAATATTTGATTTTTTGAATAGCAATGCAATAGAGGTAAGCAATCCCCTATTATATTCGACAATTAATTTTAAAACGAATTCAGATGATGTGCTTTTAAATGAATACTTTCAAAAACTTCAAATTTCGTGGAATAGTAAATTCAAATCTCTTCCTTTTGTAAATACCTTATCCGGTTACAAAACAGTACAAGACGCTGCATTTTTATCACAAGACTTTTTGGATACTAATTCTGAAATCTTTGATTGCTGCTTTGAATTACTTTCAAAATTTTACAATTTAATTCCCCAAAAAGAAAATATTATCAAATGGAGTAAAAATGTCATCGATTGGAATGATGATGAGATTACACTAATAACTCATCAGGATTTATTGGAAAAAATAAGTTACTGCAAACTTGATGATTTTAATGCTAACACTTTAAATCAATATTACTCTTTTTTAATAGATAGAGGATTTTCAACTTACTTTAGCTCACTAGAATTAATACCAAATATTGATGGCAAATTTCATAAAACAGGTAATTTATTGTTAGCTAAAGACTTAAATAACAATTTAATTACATTAGGTAAAATATTAATACCTGATTCTATAAACAAACTTATTAATGATGAGTTTTTGTTCAATTTCAATTTGGGAGAATTCAATCGAAGAGATTTATCAAATGATATAAAAATTTCACTGGATCAAAAGGATTTGTCCAATTTTATTTATTTCCCTAAAAATCTCAGTTTAGAACATTATCATTCAGATTTAGTTGAATCAGCGAATAAAATAGATAACGATTATTTTAATTCTTTACTAAGATATTGTATGATCGTAAATAATAAAGAATCTTTAAGTAAACCAAATCAATTAATCAAAAAAATATGTCAATATTATGGTTTAGAAGATGACTTATCTGAACTTAAATTCCTAAGTGAGGAAAGTAAAAATATTGAATATAGGTCAACTCGTAAAAATTTAATAAAAATATTCTTTAATCTTATTGCATTACATAACAATGAATGGGTTCAAAAAAATCAAAAATTATTATTTGAATTTTGCTCGTTAAATGATGATAGTTATAAAGATATATATAAGGAAAGCAAGATCTATCCAAATCAATTATTTGAACTTCACTTCTTAGAAGCTTTAAAAAGAGATTTGGGTGTCAAAGAAATCATTAAAAAGATTTATTTTGATACAACAGGAAAAGATATTAATGAAGTTTTAGTTATATCGGACTTTAATGATTTTTTTCCGGAAGCTAATTATGTTGACAATAGAGATTTAACCACAGTAATAGAGAATATTATATTCCAAGAAAATGTTTTTAATATTGATTCTCATACTCATAAAGATACCATCTTAAAGATTATTCCAAAACTGACCGATAAAGATTATCAAAACCTTTTTCCGCAGCTTGATGATAAAAAAGCAAATATCATGATTTCTGTTGTAACACAAGAGGAGACTAAGGATGATATTTTTGCTATTGTTACTTTAGATAGTGAGCAACTGAAAAAAATTGGAAAATTGATTCAACAGGAAAATTTTGAGGAACTTATCAATAAAGCGGAAAATATTATTATTGAAGAACAACATTCCCACTCAAATTTTGAGCATAAATATAAGATTGGAACTTATATTGAAAACCAGATAAGAGCAAAACTGGATCAACAGCTAAACGATAAGATCTTAATTGACAACCTTGAGTCAAAAAATGAACAGGGAGGTCAGGATATTGTGATTAGATTAAACGGAGAACCAATCTATTACATTGAAGTTAAGTCGAGATGGGACAAAAGAAATTCTGTAACTATGAGTAAACTCCAATTAGAACGCGCAGCATTAAATTGGGAGAAATATTGTTTATGCTCAGTAGACATAACATATTATGAAGGTAACAATAATAAATATAAACTTCCTATTGAAGATATTTTACCGTTAGTAAAAATTATAGATAATATCGGAAATAATGTAAAACCACTTGTTGAAAACAACATTAAAGCAGAAGAAAGAATAGAAGATCAAGTACATTTAACGGATTATAGAGGTGTTATACCTCAAAATATTATTGAAAAAGGAAGTAGTTTTGAAAATTTCATATCAAATCTTCTTACACATATAAAAACTGCTGAATTAATGGGGATATAATGAAAAATTAATAAGCGAAAATAAGTATATTTGATACTATCAGATTTATTAAAATGTCAATATTTAAAGATTATATATACTTAGACAATGCATCAACAACCAAGATTGACGATAATGTCTTAAGTACAATCATTCCATTCATGTCGGAATTATATGCTAATTATTCAAGTTCTCATTTAATGGGAAAAAAAGTTAGAAATGAAATAGTGAACGCTAGAAAGCAGGTTGCCAATTTATTAAATGCAGATGCTAACGAAATCGTTTTTACTTCAGGTGCTACTGAATCGATAAATGCAATACTGAAAGGGATCTGGGCAAATTCAGATAAATCCCGAAAGCAACAAATTATTACGGTTGCCACAGAACATTCGGCTGTTCTCAACACCTGCAAATATCTTGAAGAAATAGGTTTTGAGGTAATTTATCTTCCTGTTTTAAAATCAGGAGTAATTGACATAGGTACTTTAAAAAATGTGATTTCTGATAAAACTCTTTTAGTTTCAGTTATGCTAGCTAATAACGAAACTGGAGTAATTCAAAATATAAAGGAAATCACAAAAATCGCTCATCAATATGGAGCTCTTATGATGACAGATGCTACACAAGCAGTAGGCAAGATTCCCGTTGATGTTAAAGATCTTGGTATTGATTTTTTGGTATTTTCCGGACATAAATTTCATGCTCCAAAGGGAGTTGGAGGATTTTACTACAAGCAAGAGAACAAATTCATACCGTTAATTCATGGTGGTGGGCAAGAAAGCAATAAACGTAGCGGCACATTAAATACTCCAGGAATCATTGGAATTGGTAAATGTGCAGAGATTAGCCTTGATAATATGGATCAAGACGTTGAAAAAATAAAAAAACTACGTGATCGATTGGAACAAGAACTTTTATCGATTGAAGGAACTTTTGTTAATGGATACTCGGCTGAAAGATTACACAACATAACGAATATCTGCTTTCCAAACATAGAAGCAGATTTTCTAATCGGCATATTGAAAAATGTTTGCGTTTCAAATGGTTCTGCTTGTCATTCTGAATTAATAGAACCCTCTTATGTATTAACAGAAATGGGATTGAGTACTCAAGATGCATTTTCAAGTATTCGATTCAGTTTGAGTAAGTATAATACGGAGGAAGAAATTGACTATACAGTTCTTAAAATTAAAGAAGTTATAACCAATTTTCAAAAATAACACTATCTACAAACTAAAACACCATGAAAGAATTATTTGAACAATTATATTTTAGCGCTAAAGAACAAGATGTTGAAAAAATAATACAACAATTTAAAGATATTTTTAAAAACGAAAATTGGGTACCAATTGGTGGAAACGAATCTAATTTTAGTATCATTGAAAACCAACAGTCTAACCCTATCGCTGCTTTAGTTGAAAAGGTAACAAATTCAATTGATGCCACTCTCATGAAAAAATGTCTTGAATTAGGAATTGATCCCAAAAGTAAAAGCGCTCCTAAGTCAATGGATGAAGCGGTGGAGAAATTTTTTCCAAATAATAAAAATTGGGATCTTAATACATTTAGAAGAACTCAAGCTGAAGATATTCAAATAATTGCCGATGGACCGACGAGACAAAGTTCTGTTATAATATATGATAATGGTGAAGGACAGCATCCAGAAGATTTTGAAAATACTTTTTTATCATTGATGAGGGGTAACAAAAATGAGATTCATTTTGTTCAAGGCAAATATAATATGGGCGGAAGTGGGGCTATAGTATTTTGTGGCACGAAAGGTTATCAATTGATCGGTTCTAAAAAATTTGATAGCTCAGGTAAATTTGGGTTTACTTTAATTAGAGAACATCCTCTTTCAGAAACTGAATTAGCCACTAAAAAAAACACATGGTACGAGTATTTGAAAATTGACGGTGAAATTCCTCAATTCGAAGTTAGCGATATGGACTTAAAGCTTCTCAATAGAAACTTTACCACTGGTTCAATCATCAAGATGTACTCTTATCAAATGAAAGGGATTTCGGGCTTTGCTCAAGATTTAAATCAAAATCTAAACGAATTTTTATTTAAACCTATTCTCCCAATATTTACAATTGACACAAAAGAGCGTTATCCGAATAATAAAGTTTTACAAACTACTGTGTATGGACTTCAACGACGTTTGGAAGATGAAAAGGATTACGTTGAGGATTGGTTTTCCGAAGAATATGATGATCTACTTTTTGGAAAAATGAAGGTTACGTGCTATGTTTTTAAGGCAAAACAAGAAGGAAAAACAGTGAAAGAAACAAAAGCAGATATTCAAAGACGTTATTTTAAAAATAATATGTCTGTTTTATTTTCAATGAATGGCCAAGTACACGGTCATTACACATCTGAGTTTATCACTAGAAGTTTGAAATATAATTTACTTAAAGACTATTTGTTGATTAATGTCGATTGTTCCAAAATGAAGTATGAGTTTAGAAAAGATCTATTTATGGCTTCCCGTGATCGTTTAAAGAATGGAGCAAAAGCTGAAGAATTAAGAGATTATTTAAAGACAAAACTAACAAAATCGAAACTTGATGAAATAAATAAGCGAAGAAAGGATTCTATTGGACTAGAAAGTGAAGACACATCAGAATTGATAAAGAATTTTGCTAAAAATTTATCCAAAGATAGTGATCTTTTCAAATTGATACAGAATACTCTTAAACTCGACGAAAAAACAAAAGAAAAACCTGAAAAAAAAGATTTAAATCCAAGCAAGCCTCAGGAAAAACAGAAAAAACCGTTTAAGCCAGAGCGATTTCCTAGTTTTTTTAAATTGCAAAGTAGTGCCAATAACCTCATCCCTGTGCCTGTCGGAGGTGAGAAAACATTAAAATTTGAAACGGATGTTGAGGATCACTATTTTGACAGAACAGATGAACCTGGAGATTTACAAGTTAGCATCTTGAAAGTCAAACGTTCTGAACAAAAAGGTGGTGATAAATACGGAAACCAAAAAGAACCAGGAGAACTATTAAATATTATAAAATCAAGTCCAGACAAAGGGACAATAAAGATAACTTTCAATCCTGATGTTGAACTGAGACAAGGTGATGAAATCGAAATTGGAGCCTCTTTAAAGGGAGCTGGTTTGGAATCTTTTCAAGAAATTGTTTTTCTAAAAATTGTTGATCAGCAACAGAAAAAAGAAATAGCTCCAAAGGAGGAGGATGATTTTAGTAACGTGGGATTACCCGAATTGGTTAGGATTACGAAAGAACAATGGGAAGGTCTGGAAAGCCATGGTATCTCTATGAATTATGAAACCGTAATGAATCCTGTCGCATCGGGAGATATTTTGGAAAAAATTTACGTTAATCTAGACAGCAACGTATTTTTAAACTATCGTAAAAAATTAAAGAATGAGGAACAAATACTAGTTGCTCAGAAAAGATATATTGCATCTGTATATTTCCACTCATTATTTTTATACATGATTACTAAAAAGAAAAATTACAAACTTTCTCAATCATTAGAAAATAATGACGGAGAAATAACTATTGATGAATATATACGTGATGTATTTGATAGTTATTACTCCGACTTTTTACTAAATTTTGGAATGGAACAACTAATGGGAAGTTTAGAAGATTAAGCTATAGATATGGATCAATTATTATTTGTTTGGGTTGAAAAATTCAGAAACATTGAAAATGTAGGATTTAATTTTTCAAATCAATATGAGATTAAATATAATAAAGACGAAAACGAAATAATCGTAAATACAGTAGATGGAGAACCTGCTTTAAAAGAAGATGAAGCAAAATTACTTTTTGACGATAAGAAACATTATTTGGAAGATTTTTTTCAAATCCAAAATAAAAATAATGTAGTTATCTCACAAGTAAGTGCTCTAATAGGTAAAAATTCATCAGGAAAAAGCAATATAATCGATTTTATTTTGACTGCTATTAGTACAGGTAGCAGAAGTAAATTACAATCAAATTATATTCTAGTTTTTAAGAGAAATGACGAATTATGTTTTTTTGGTAAAACTGACAATAATAGTTTGAGTACTTCTACCCTAATTTGTTTGAACAAAAATGTACCCAAAATAGAACCTGATAAAAAATGGGAATCAATGTTTTATTCCAATGTAGCAGATAACAAAGAGCATATTTTTAATGATAGTTCTGTTTATAACTATTCTTTTAACAAATTAAACGAACTACAATCGAACAAAATAGATTTTGTAAGTTCTGTTTTTTTTGAAGATACATGGAACAGGTTAAATACGAAAGATTCACCTATAAAAAATATCAGATTTGTTTTCAATCCTATGTCGTTTTTAAGAATAGAAAAAACAAATGATTTAGATCAAAAATTAGTCGGAATCTTAAAAAGATATCGTAAAGCTATATATGAAGAGTCTTCTTCGAATGCAAATCGTTTTTATTATGGCTTAGTAATTAATTTGTTATGTTTTTTATACGAAAAAAAACATAATATAAGTCCACTATTAGAGATAGTTAATTTAGTTGGGAGTGATGGATTTGCTGAAGCTATCAGAGTTCTACATCCCAAAGTAGTTTTATTTATTGCAGGAATAAATGAAATGGATTCTGATATATTAAAAAAGAATGAATTTAATTCATATAAAAATTTAATTAATCAATTTTCATTAAAAGACGAAGACGGAAAAGTTGTTTTATACAATTTAGGGGAAATTGACAGCTACAACAATTCAATACTTGTAGACTTTAATGATGATTTCAAAAAAATATTATCAGGCAATCAAATCGCATTTAATAATTCAAGTCTAATTACGCATGATTGGTCTCAACTAAGTTCCGGTCTGAAAGCTTACCTTAATTTATTTTCTCAGTTATTTGATTTAAGTAACAAAGTTACTAGTTCTAACAACGAAAATATTCTAATATGTATTGACGAAGGCGATTTATACCTTCATCCAGAGTGGCAAAAAAACTTTTTAAATGACTTAATCTGGTTTCTAGAACAAATATTTACAAATACCAATATACAGTTAGTATTAACCTCGCATTCACCATTTTTAATATCCGATTTACCAAAAGAGAATGTTATACTTTTGAACAAAGACTGTAAGCCTGATAGGCAATTAAATCAAAATTCATCTTTCGGTGCAAATATTCATCAACTGTATAATAAACAATTTTTCTTAGCCAATGGTGCAATAGGAGAATTTGCCAGAAATAAAATATCAAATATTTTGTCAGAATTAAAAGACGTTGATAAAACAACTCTAGAAAAGTATGAAAAATTGATTTCAATGATTGGAGAGCCTGTATTAAGAATTAGACTAGAGGAAGAATTGCAAAAATATGTAAAGACAATGGGGAGAAAAGCTTTAATCGAATGGCATAAATCACAAATTTTACAATTAAATAAGGAAATTGAATGATATACTTGGGAGAAATACCAAAAGAAATCTTAGATAATCATTGGGAATATTTCGAAAACTCACCTGGATATAAAAAAATTGAGGAATACAAAAACCAGAATACGTTACCAAGCAAACAAAGAGCGCTATTCCGAATTATTAGTAATCGCGAATTACTGAAGAAAATAATTATTGGTAAACCAAGTGAAATAAGGGAATTAATTGACCAATATAATGAGGTATTTATTAATAAAGGAGTTATTATTTCTCATGAAGCTTTTTCTTTCTTTAAGGATTTTATAATAACTGGTGGTTGGAATTCTATATGGTTGAAAATTAATAGAGAGGCAGGGCTATCCAATAAAAAAAATATTAAAGCTAGAATGATTTATTTAGATAAAAGATTTTCTTCAATGGAAATGCTTTATGGGCTAGCTAAAAACGATAAATTAAATATCAGTGTATTAAAGAGTAGATTTAACAATATTCACAATAATATATCTTCCAATTTGGAATCTTGGAATGATTTGCTGAAATCTATTTTTGATTACTCTAAGTTTATAGAAATAACCGATAATTGGAACGCATACAAATATACAATAGATTTAGGCATTACAGTTTGTCCCTATTGTAACAGAAATTATATTCATACATTAGAAACAGACTCCGGTAGAACACGTGCAGAATTAGATCACTTTTATCCAAAATCTTTGTATCCCTTTCTTTCGATATCAATTTACAACTTAATTCCAAGTTGTCATATTTGTAATTCTAATCTAAAAGGTTCAAAAAATTTTTTTGAAGAGCAACATATGCATCCGTTTGAAAATTTAAATCAAAGTAAAATTACATTTAAATTACACTATACAGACTTGAAAATAGAAACTGTCATTCCCAATACCAATCAATTCGAAATTGATTTTGATTTTAATCCAAGCTTGAATAATAGTGAAATGACAATGATTAATAACTCATTAAAAACTTTTAAAACTAAAGAATTGTACAATAATCATAAGGACATTGCTCAAGAGTTAGTTTATAAGGCATACTATTATAATAAAACTAAAATAGAGGAATTACAATCTATTTTAGGAGATAATTCAGGAATTGATGAGAATTTTATTGAACGAGTTGTATATGGCAATTATATTCATGAGAACAATTTTGGTAAGAGACCATTAGCAAAATTTACTGGCGAAATCTTATCAAATTTAGAAAATTAGAATTATTATCTACAAGAACTGGAAATGTAGCTCTGATAGTTGACTGAAGAATTTAATACATGAAAAAAAGATATGTTGCCTCTTTTTATTATCGTTAATATATATAATCTGTAAAAAGAAATTACAAACTATTTCAGTCATCAGAAAATAATGACGAAGAAATAACTATTGATGAATGCGTTCGTGATTTATTTAATAGTTATTTCTCCGGCTTTTTATTGAATTTTGGTGCGGAACAATTAATGAGAAGATTAGAAGATTAGTTTATATTTTGAACGTCTTATTTCGATTTCTTAAGTTCTATTTGGAGAAAATCCTTTTTTTGAATTTCATTCTAAGTTACCTGTCTTTGAAAATTAAAAATAATTATATTACTTCTCTTGGACATTCTTCACTAAGTATTTTTAAGACTTCTGTTAAGTTCGCATAATCCCCTTTTGAATTATCAAATGTTATTGTCTGAATATTAAAATCATCCAAATATCTTCTTGCAATTGTAGAAAGATGGTTTTGCTTATCCATTAGTAAGTAGTGAGTGGGACCACCTCCATGATACGAATCATGTAAAAAATCTAACAGTTGATTAAATTCTGGGTCGTTCATTGATACCCCAACAAAAAAAATTGACTTAGTAGTGAAAATTGTTTGCAATAAACTTCTATAACCTGCTTCTTTATATAAAGTCTTTCTATAATCTCTTTGAGATAAAATTAAAGTTTCAACATCTCTTTGAGCATCTCCATGAGCCTTTAATATGAAAAATCTTTCTTTCCAGAAATTATTGGCAGCCTCTCTACTTTGCGAATAGATAAAAATATTCGGATGTTCATGATATACATTATTATATGATTTTTCTAATAAATTATCATAATTTATAGTTATAATCATGCTACCCTTGGTCTTAACAATGTAATCATGATTTGCAGTTGGCTTCTTATTGGAATTTTGAAACAGTTCCTCCATATGCCGATTAAATAATGATCCTAAATCAAGTTTCAATTCTTCTGCAAGCATTAAAGCCTTAGTCGGATCTTTCGACAATATTTCATATTCCTTTTTTTTCTCGTCAGAAATTCTTCCGTTGGTAACTCCTTTGTCAATAAGTTGCGATAGTAACTTAGACCAGTCTGGAAACCCAGCACCAACAGATAATCCAGCACCAACAAAGAACACACCTAGATCTTGCGAAAAATGTGCTAAAAGTTCTTCGGGTAAATCTTTTTTTGTCATATTTAATTAAAAATATCTTTAAAAATTATTTTAAATGAGTCGTTTCTTTTTGTTATACTATCGGGCTCCGCACCCGCATATTTAAATGCCATATAGTAATCGTACAAAATTTTGTTTTCTTTCGTCGCATTTGGACCTGAAATTAATGTCTTTGGATCTTTAATTTTTAATCTCTTAGCTTCAAGAGCATCATACTCATCTGCAAATTTTCTATAATTAATTTTATTTATTTTAGATGCATTATTTCTCAAAAATAAGAATAAATCAATAAAATGAAATTTTTTATAAACTCTCGTTTGTGATAGTTGGTCTAATTCATACATAGCATCTAAAATTTCAGAAACATTCTTTTGATTAGAAGTTGAACAATCTAATTTTTTGTCAAGATACATTTCAAGGAGTAATGAAGCTTTTAATGGTTTTGTATTTTTGTAAAAATATAAAGCCAAGGCATGCGCTAAATAATCTTGTCTTTTATATCTCGCTGGTTGTATTTTGCTATTTAAAAAAAACTTATTGTTTAGAACAAAATTATCAATAATAGTTCCAGCTTTACTAATGATTGCATTCCTTTTTTCGGCAGGAACTAATGGTTCACCTTCTTGCAATCTTCCAAATAAAGTTCTAATTTCGCGATTATCAGCAGTTTCAATTATAGCAATACTTACCTCATAATCAGTGAATTTATCTTTTAACTCCTCATCTAAATTCTTAAATTTTTTCCCACCTATTTTTACATTATCAATACTTTTAAGATCAAGTCCTTTTTCTTCATCCTCTAGCAAGCAATAATCACCTTCCAAAAAACTAAAAATTGCATTTATTCTTTGTTGACCGTCAGCAATTTCATAATCATGGGCGCTATTTTCTAATTTTCTTAGGTATATTTTTGGTATATCAATACCTCTTAAAATAGAATCAATTAATAACGCATTTTTCCGATATTTCCAAACCTCTCCTCTTTGATACGGAGGTTGTGGATTAATTTTATCTTTTAATTTAAATAATGTAGATATTTTCCAAGTGGTAAGTTTAACTTTCATAAATTTAAAATGGTAACTAGTCTTTAAAAAATTAATATTAGTAATTCGAATTTCTATATTTTAAATATTTTTCATGGCAATTATTAATGATAACATATTTGCAAATTCAAATTTGTAGCTCTTTCATATAAAGCATGATGCACAACCTTCACCCTCAGCATCATCTAAAATATCTAAAAGATAAGGTGATTGCACTTTTGATTTCTTTCTTTCTTTACGTTTAATATATTCTTCTTTAATTCTCTCTATACGATCAGGCTGAACAAGCTCTGCCAGAGTTTCATCCTGTATCCAGCTATAACCATCCTTTTCATATTCCATCGCTTTTAAGAATAGGTCTGGGTGTTGTTCATATAACCAAATCCATTCAATCTTCTGCTGATAAAAACAAAAGAAGCAGCCAGAACGACTTCGGGCATACGTTGATTTTTTCCCATTTACTTCAAATTCTATAGCCTTATAATATTGTGGAACTCCAACACCTGACTCTTCTAAAATTCTGAAAATATCATCTCTGACAAGAATATCTTCATTAATGATTAAAGGAAATTCATGCTCTTTTGATAAAGGATATTCGGTTGTTTGAAGAAACTGAAAAACAGCTTGATTATACTCCTTTATACCTAAATCTAATAGACTGTTCAATTTTTGTGTTTGACTAAAATTTACTGAAGTTTCCTCATTTATCAGTTCGAAAATCCTTTCTCTTTTTTCACCTAAATCAATACTCTCGTAATATTTTAGAACATTAATAATATTACTATTAGAAAGAAATTTTCCAGTAACATCCTCGCTAAAAATATTCTTCCTAAAAGGAAAAATTGATTGAATATTCGATTTCTTTGATATGTAGCCCTCTCTATCTTCATCACCTCTAATTCCTACATAAGAGATAACTAGATCATTACCAACAAATTTCTCGAAAGGCTCTAATTTTAACTTTTTTGTACACCAACGAGACATATTGCCCGGTAAAAAACCATTATACATTTTGATATAGTGATCAAAAGGATTAAGAGACTCATCTGAAATAGATGGTAGTTTTATGATTTCTTTTCCTAGAAAATTTTCAAGATTCTCAATTAAATCATAAGTATCCTGAAGCTCTTTTCCTGTATCTGAAGTATAATATTCAATATCTAGTTCAGGATGATTCTGCTTCATATATATAGCTAAAGCTGCGCTATCCTTACCTCCTGATATTCCTAAAACATGTCTAACCTTATCCATTACATTAGTCTTTTTAAAACACCTGCTAACGCAGCTAAATCAACACTTTTGTCCTTAGACAATAATACTTTTATTTTATCTTGAAGCTCCTCAACCTCATGATTTTTACTCTTAGGCAAACGGATTACTTTATTTGATCTCTCCTCGCCAAAGGAATTAATCTGGATATCAATTGCAATTTCTTTTTCTTCATCAAATTTACTTTTTGATATTCTATTTAAACTATCCAAACTTAAAATCATATCTGAAAATTTGTCATAAAGCAAGAGTTCGTCCTCATCAGTAAACTTTTCCAATGATTTACCAGTTAAAGATTGTGCAAGAGAACTCAGCCAAGCCTTTTTCTCTTCTATTTGAGAATCTAATCGAAGTATAAATGATTTTTGAGAATTCAGCAATAAGTGTCTGTGAATATTTTTATACCTATTTTGAAATTTACTCTTGTATTTTTCAAAAATCTCAGGCGAACCTATAAATTTATCTTGTAAAAAAGATTCAAATCGATTAACAAGTTCATCAAAACTATTGCGAACTTCTTTTATTGAATCCTGTAAATGAATAATGAAATATTGTAATTCAGCTCTGTCTTTTTGTATTTTCGAAACCGAACAACCTAACGCAGCAGGAAAATCCTCAAAAAAAGATTGTTCAGGATCCTTTGAATTAGCGATAGCTTCTCGAATCGCAATGCTCTCCTTAGACAAACGCTTTGTCTGTTTTGAATATTCAGGTAATCCTCTGTAAAAGACCAAAAATGGTTTTATAGTTTCAATAAATGTCTGAGCATTACTCTTATTATTTAAATCAATATTCAAAAACTTACGATAACTGTTGAAAATATCTAATTTAACACCATCTAAAGCAAACGATTTAACTTCAAAATCTTCAGGTATTTTGGCCAATCTTTCCAAAATATCCTCATTAATTAGCGGTGTATAAATCCCCTCATTAAACAATGCATATTCATCCCTTTTTATGAATAAGAAAGTGGGAATCCAGAAATCAATAAAACCTTGTTTTAGTTTAAATGGTTTTTTGCTAAGTATGTCAACAAATTCAGAAACATTTCTTTTCGAGACTTTAGCGTTAGTTAAGAATTCAATTGAAACCTCCCATAAATTATAGAACTCATTCTCGTTATGTGGTTCAATAATATTTAATGAGCTATCATCATACAATTTGATTCCGTTATTTTCTAAAAGTGACAGATAAATCGTTTTTTCAGGCGGAAATTTATCCTCGGAAAAACCGAGATGTGGAACATCCCATTCATTTGATAGAGCTTTAAAATAATTCCTTTTAGCTGTATGAATAGATGTAGATATCTTATGTTTATTTACTAGCTCATTATTAAAATAAGGTGTTTTATGATAAACTGTTTCACAAATGTAAGAAAGGAAAGAGTTAAACTCTTTTTGTGACTTCAATTCGATCTTCTCACCATTGAAAATCCATATAACAGATGATTTTTCCCCAAAGAAACTATTTAGAATCTTGTGATTTAATAAATTTCTTTGATGTAAAACAATATTCTTAAGCTCTGCAACAGCTACTCTATCATCAGGATTTTCTTCAATAACTTTTCTAGTTTTTTCTATTTCAAAAAGTAAGTCTTTTATTTCCCTTGAATTCAAATAATAGCAATATAGTATTGCTTCTCCGTTTTGTTCTGATACTTTTTGAATATCTGAAAAAAAATTTTTCTCATTAAACACCAAATTTATATAGCCATCAACATCACCTACTGGTATTATGTCAATTGGCTGTGAGGATATTTTATATTCAAAGAGACGTGGGGTTCCAGTTTGAAACATTGCTTTCTTCGCAAGTACAGACGGGAGAGAGTAATTCTTGTTAAGTAATGTTACAACATCAGTAATATCATCAATCTTATTTCCTGCTTCGTATAAAGCTGTCGGTATGTCAAGATCGGTTCCTTCAAAGAGGATATATCTGTTGTTGTAATTTCTGTAAAAAATTATTTTTTTATTCTCTAGATTCTCAATCAACATTCTTGCATTTGTAATAGCAAGACTCTTTTCAGCATAGCAAACTAAAAAATCATAATTAATCACTGAGCCCGACTGGGCGTATATAGATAATAATCCGATCGTCTTTATTATCTTTTCGTAATCGGACTGATATTCACCAAATAATGTTTCTACTTTTTCTAAAGAAGATTTTATAGACTTCCATGCACTGAAATCCGGATTATACCTTGAGTTAAGGAAAGAATAATAATTATAAATTAAATAATCATACACTTCAGAAATTGAATAAAAACTATCATTCAATATTCCATGCTGATACAATCCAGTATGATCCGTTGATTCTAAAAATGAGAATAGTGATCGTTCATTTTGTCCATATTTTTGTAAGGATAATGTCAGTACATAGGATGATATTACGTCTAATGGATAAAGTTTCTTAGCAATACTATTTACGTAATCTTCATTCGCATTAAAAGCTTTCGAAATAGTTAATAACTCTACTATCTCGTTAATAAATTTTTCTTTTTTGGTAGTCGAATTTTTTTCTTCAATATATTCTGAAGCTAATAATAATAGTTGTTCTACCGGTTCATTGAAAGTGATTTCTTTAAATCTCCCTTTAACCTTTGTCCACTCTTGTCTTTGTGAAGGTTCTAAATGAATTGCGTAAGCATCAAAATTTTGATGTACAGTTGTAAGTAATATTATATTATGATCTGCATTATTTATAAATTCTGTAAACTGCTGTATAAAATATAGTTCTTTTTCAGGTTCATTATGAGAAGCATATTCCAAGAACTTCCCAAATTCATCAATCATAATGAACAACAGGGGGTTTTTAGAACCTAAATCGTAATAGCGATTGTATATCTCTGAAAATATATTTTTAGCAATGTTTTTATCGCTCTCAATTCCAAAACTATCAACTAATGATTCTTTCAAAGACTGATATTCGCCTACAATTTTTACAAACCCAACCTGTGGATTAGGTAGTATGTTCAAGCCAAAATAAGCCTTATTTGATTTTAGTGTTTGTTCGATAGCCCACAAAAAGGAACTTTTCCCAGTTCCATATGAACCTATAATATTAAATGATCTCAAACCTTGTTTAAAATCATTACTTATCTGATTACTGATACGAATAGCATTGGGTGTAGGAATATACTTTAATTCTCTATTAGTATCACGAATAATGTTTGTAGAGGTATTAAATTTATTTGCCATAGTACTCATTTAAAATATCAAACTTATCAGGTTTTGACGTAAACTGTAACTCTTTAATTCCTGCATTATCACTAAATGTAATACCATATTTTTTGTATTTAGAATTATTTGCTATTGATTCTAATATTTCCATAAGAGAATTCTTTTTGATGGCAAATACAGATCCAGCATGATTTCTTTCTTGAAAAATAGTATTCAAACTGATGGAATTTTGGAAATCATCCCGGTCTAAAATAGTATATAATATTATTTGCTCTGGTACATTAATTCTTTGCTCATTTGGAATAGAATATAACGAAGTTGATTTTTTTTCTTCCAGGATTAAATTAAGATCTGTAAGTAATCCCGAAAAAGTATCTTCTTTATCTTTTACTTGTTCAGTAGTTCTAGTATACATTTTAGTTAATACATCGAAATCTGTACTAACAGTTTTTTTGTTAAAGTTTGGCCCGCCATATTCATTTAGCTTTCTTTCAGCAAAAGACAAAAAATTATCTTTAGTAAACTCTATTTTTTCTTTTCTTAGATCGTTAAATATTAAATCATATATGGACGCTAGTCCCTGACTAACCAATTGATAATGAAGCAACCACAATGAAGCTTCATCTTCTAAATATGGATCTTTACCATCAGTAGAAAATAGATAGTCTGCTACTTCTGTAATATTTCCATCTTTATCTATCAGACCAAAGGCTTTCATCCAAAAGTTGATCGCAGAAACCATATTTTTACCTACCCCTAATATAACTACTGACTCATTATCAGTAAATTTATATCCCTTTTTTACAAAATCATATCCTTTTTTAAGCCATAATTGTCGACAATGAAATGTTTCATGACCAGAAAACGTAAGCTTTTTTATAGATTTTGTCAATATTTCTGACATTTTTAAATTTAGTTTTTAGATACAAAGTAACAAAAAAAAAGCAATCGTCAAAATTGTTTTAAATAATATATTTAAATTTTAAAAAGTTAATTTATCAAATATTTTATTAGCCTAATAAAACTTTATTTATCAATTAAAGGTTTGCAAAAACTACTACAACTTATTACTAAAACCAAAACGTTTCCTGTGGTGAAATAAATTTTCGGGATCAGGATAATATTTATCGTTTATTGGAAGAATTATTAGTTTGTCAGAAAATGTAGATAATTTATATGCAGAATCAGATTCAATAAAATACTTGCTCATCAAGATTTTGTAATTATCAGATATAGAAATCAGCCCTCTATCAAAGGCCCTATGTAAATTTGGGCATAAAGCAATTCCGTTAGTCAATGAATCATTATAACCTTCAGCGAATGGGACAATATGACATGCGTCTATCATAGAATTATCATTTTCGGTTATAATCCTCATACCTGAAATTGCACACATATTGTTATATAATTTGGGGATTTCTCTTTTAAAAATTGAGCATCTTATAAAAACTTCTTCTTGAAACTCATCTTCTCTGAGCTTTTTTTTCAATAATTTAATTGTCTCTTGATATTCTTTAGTACTATGACTTAAAATAGATAAATTAGGAAGGTCTTCTTTATCTAGAAATTTGTAATTAGCCTTTGTTTCGGGAAAATAATAGTCCAAAATAGTAGACTTCAGGATTTCACGTTCAGTATAATTTTTTAAGAGCTGCACTAATTCAGAATCAATTGTTGCAAATTTAACTGCAACTAAAAGATTATTAAGAGTACGCATTAGACTTTTTGACTCAACCAATTGTTTGAAACCTACATTAGCAAAAATTTTCCAAAACGGTTCTGATTTCATATGATAATATGGCATAGCAAAGACAGCATGATGATTGGAAACTACTAATTTTGACCAAATGATTTTAAATACTGATATAAAATTTGGTGTTATGTAAATATGCTCACTTTTGAAATATTCTTCTTCAAAAAGTTTTATAATACTTAATAGAAGAATTGGCTTGTGAGGTGCCCCTCCATTTTTATAATCTCTTCGCAAAGAGATAAAACAATTTATATAATAATCTAATTTCGAATTCATGTTATCAATAAAATTTGAGAATAGTAAATATTAATCCACATCAAAAGAGCTCAAATATAACTTATCCCAATTTGAAAGAAATTGGGAACTATTTAGTGAGGACAGATCAACAATTCCTCGGGTTGAATACTGTTTACATTTATCAAAAGCTTCTTTACCTGTGGCAATATAAAAATCAGGATATGACATAATATCTGCATTGAGATTTACAAATATGTAATAATGGCTTATATTAATCCTATCTTTCATAAGAGGCCATCCAACATTTTTTCTTTTATAAATTGCTTTGACTTGAATAATAAATTGTTTATTATCTTTTTCCGCAAGGATATCAATTGCTTTTGCATTTCCCATTGTAATTCCAACACTGAATCCTCTCCTTAAGAGTTCAGCTGCTACAAAATATTCACCAGAAAGCCCTGTGCTATTTCTCTGTATTTCTGCCATAAATTTTTCTTACAATATAAATAAACTCAATAAAAGATTCATAGTTATTACAAAATACAACATAAAAATCTGGTAGTTAAGTATTTACTCTTTATTGTATTCAACTATCAATCTTGAAACTTAAACGAGATACCAAAATCATCCATTAACAATATATAAGCTTCAAACTTTTTACCGTTTTTACTTTTCATATTTTTGATGAGCGGTGTTTTTCCTGCTGTTATGAGAGAAGTGATGTGATTGATGCTGAGCTGTACACCGCATATCAGTCGGAATAAGATCCATTGGCAATGTTCATCTGGGCATTTAACAATCTTTTCTTTAATGATAAGGTTATGCTTCCGACATTTGGGGCATTTGAGTTCAGGAATGTTTTCTTGAGGAATGTTGAGTGATAAGAGGTCTTGGGTGATTTCCTTAGTGTAGTTTTTGATGTTGCTGAGAAACTGATGTGAATTGAGTTCTCTTGTTTCAATCTGATGGAGTGCCATCTCCCACTCTGCTGTCATCTGGACATTGGCAATCTTTTGTTCTTTAATTAGATCATATACCTTTTCGCCTTTGTCAGTTGGGACCAATGTTTTGCTTTTTCTGGTGATGTAATTTCTGTTGATTAAGGTTTCGATAATAGAGGCTCTTGTAGCTGGTGTACCGATGCCGATATTCGCTAAAGCTTTTTGCTGTTCCTTATTATCTTCGATTTGTCTTCCTGCGTTTTCCATAGCAGAAAGAAGGTCAGCTTCGGTATATAGTTTTGGAGGGCTGGTCAGTTTTTCCTGTAGTTCTGTTGATGAGATTTTAAGTTCATCACCTTTTTTGAATTCTGGCAGTTCAATGAGATTGGGTTCTTCTGAATTGTTATTGTAGCTTTTGTTATGACTGCTTTTGTCATTGCTGTTGCTATCTTGGTTTGTACTGGCTTCATCAGACAATAGGCCTTTGATTGCGCGCCAGCCTTTGTGAAGTATTTTAGAACCTCTGATGATGAATTCGTAATGGTGTACTTTGATAGTGATGTGGCTGACTTCTTTGGAGCAATGCTCTGATAAAGATTCTAATAGTCGGAAGGCAATCATATCATAGATAGCTTTTTCACTGGCGGTTAAAGCGGACGGGATTTTGGTGGTGGGCAATAATCCGTGATGGTCTGTGACCTTGAGATCATTCACGATACGTTTATTGAAGTTGCCGAATTTTAGAGTTGATATGGCTGGCTTGAATGTGTCAGTTTGATTGAGTATTCTTAGGAGTTCAGGGATTTCTGACCAGAGGTCTTGGGGAATATATTTACTTCCGGTTCTTGGATAGGTGATGAACTTTTTTTCATAGAGACTTTGTGCAGTTTGTAACACTTCATCTGCTGATAATCCCAACTTTCGGTTGGCTTCTTTTTGAAGTTCTGTCAAATCAAACAGTAAGGGTGACTGTTCTTTTACAGTGTTGATGGACACATCTTCTACAGTGGTTCTCCCCTCCCGCTCTATGGCTTTTAAAACCTGCTCTGCCTGTTTTTTGTCTTCCCACTGCTGATTGGAAAGACTGGTGAAATTTAAATAGTCCTTTCTGTGTTGTAACTGGATCTGCCAGTACGTCTTCTGTTTGAAATCCCTGTTCTCCTGAAATCTTTTGCAGATCAATGCTAAGGTTGGGGTCTGAACCCTGCCTAAGGAATAGACATCATTGTTCGCTGCGATACTTAATGCCTGGGTAGCATTGATGCCGACAAGCCAGTCAGCTTCGCTTCTGGCTTTTGCAGCATCATAAAGGCCATCGAAATCTGAACCGGGTTTCAGGTTTTTAAATCCTTCCTGTATCGCTTTTTCAGTGAGTGAACTGATCCAGAGCCTTTCAAATGGTTTGCTGCATTGGAGGTAATCATAGATGTACCGGAAGATCAGTTCGCCTTCCCTTCCTGCATCGGTCGCAGCGATAATGCTCGTGCATTGACTGAAGACATTTTTAATGATCTTAAGCTGCTTTAAGGCAGAAGGGTCTGGCTGATGTTTTTTTGATTTGGCCTGTTTTGTCATTCTTGGAGTGAGAATGAAAGGGTTAGGAAAAATAGGCAGAGAGGCTTTGTCAAAGCCTCTTATGCCATAATCTTCCGGCATTCCCAATGATACTAAATGTCCTAATGCCCAGGTCACACAATAGCCGTTTCCTTCAAAGTAGCCGTCTTTTCTGTTGTTGGCATCGAGTATTTGGGCAATTTCTCTGGCAACACTTGGTTTTTCTGCAATAATGGCTTTCATAGATTTTAATTTGATGATGGTTACGGTTGATTTATACTTGAGAGATTGAAGATTCTGAATTGAATGGAGTTTCCATTACATTTTCCTTCCTCTTGATCTGGCTGGCTTTTTCTGCTGCTCCTGTTGCTGCTTGTTGACAGGTTCCTGCTGTTTGGACTGAAGCGGTTCTTTGATGTTCTTCGTCGCTTCATTGGTTTTGCCATCGGTGTTAACTGCCGTTTGGGTTTTGTGGGATTCTGATGGCTGGGCTTTTTCCCTGAGCTTGTTAGGATTGGTAAATGAGAAGTCGGTTTTGGCGGTCTCTTTGTTGAAGGTAATATAGCCTTGGTATTCTTTGCCTTTACTGTCCACAAGACCGTTGACATAGACTGTCTCTCCTGCCTTGAATTTCTCATATTGCTTGTCATCCAGTTCCTTATCCCTGAAAATTCTTGGCGGTTCGCTGTTTTTATTTTGATTTTGGCTTGGTTGATTGCTTTCTTTTTGAGACTGGCTTTGCTGCTGCTTTTGGTTGTTGTCAAATATGAATTCGACATAGCGCTTATCTGCATTGAACTGCACGGTAGCATCGAAGCTGGTTCCCTTAGTAGAGGTCATCCCTTCGAGATAAAGAGGCTTGCCTTCTAGCAGGGTTTGTTTTTGATGCTCGTCTAATTTGATTCCTTTGATTTCGTCAGGGATCTTCATATACTCAGCTCTGTAAGCCACCAGTTCATTGGTCAGGCGGTCACGGCTGATGATGGAGGGAATGATCTCATCGGTCTTAGGGTTGACCAGATCCACTACTCTTCCCATATTGCCACTCTCCATCAGGTTCTTTTTGTCTTCTTCGCTAAACTCGTGTCCCAAGAACTTGAGGTTAAGATTGGGTTCTCTGCGGATGCTGTGAAGCTTAATGCCGATATCCCCTGTATCGCCTTCCTGTAAAGATAGCCTGACGTCCATTTTGCTCACAGCAGCGCCGAGATTAATGGTAATAGGGATCAAAGTATTGGTCTTGTAGCCTCTCAATAGAGGATCCATAGCATTCATCTTTTCAAGCTTCTCCTGGGTAAGCCCGAATTTTTCCATCGTTTTCCAGTCGATCTGCTCCGGCTGGAAACGGTATTCCTGATTTTCTGTGTTGTTTTCCATTGTTTTCTGATTTTTTAATGGGTTGTTATCTTTGGGTAAAATTTCATATTCCTTGAGCTTTTCTTTTTCTTCAGGTGATGCCTGATCGACATAGTTCTGAAGGTCCTTTGCGGTATCGACAGCATCATACTCCGAAACTTTAAAGAAATTGAAATGCGTAGGGTTTTTAAGCTGCCGGTAAAAGTTGGAAAAGAAGTTGGAGAAAATATCGCCGTGCTTATCGACCCTGATGAGCTGGTCATTTTCTTTTTTGTTTTCCGGAGGAACTTTCTGGAGATTTCCTTCTTTATCGACTCCCTTGACCATCTCAATTTTGTTGTTGTGGATGTTCAATACCAATAAGGTATCTGCTGCCGGTTTGATTTCATTGTTAATGTTAGGTTGGTTATCTTCCATCGTTTAACATTTTAAAATTTTATGGTGGAAAAATAGGAGGACACCGACCTGGCATATTAAATTGGGAATCGTTCTGAATGATTTGACTGTCTTTGTCTTTATGCATTCTTTGAATTTAGGCTGTTCCTGATGAGTTGATGGACATCGGACAGCTTGTAGTAAAGCTTGCCACTGATCGTGTAATAGGGCAGTTTTTTATCAGTGCGGTAGCGTTGCAAAGACCTTGAACTAATTTTCAGGAGCTGCAATACATCTTGATTGTCGAGCAGCTGCTCGCCGTCGATTTCTATAAATCTGGATTGTTTTGTTACTATGTGTTCCTTGAGGATGTCGAATCGTTCCATGATCCTTTCCATCCATGCCATAAATTCTGTTCTCTCGATATTCATAACCGTGATTTTTGATGTTAAAATGAAGTGAACAGCTGATCAGCTTTATTGGGGTAAAGTTGAGTATTCAGAATGGGATAAAATCACTACTTTTTCGTAGTACCGAAAAGATTTTTAAATTTTGGAAAAAACGGCAAGGTTCATTCATGAAAAAAGCATTGATCCAACTCAATTGTCAAATCAATGCTTTCGCAGTTTAAGATAATAAATCTTATATTTTATTACTGATAATTTACATCAACCAATTAAACCGTTGGTGATGCTCCGCCATCTACAGAAATGTTGGCTCCTGTGATATATCGAGCTTCTGATGATACAAGAAAAGCTACCGTATTAGCTATTTCTTCGGGTTCTGCCATTTTTCCTATTGGTACACCTACAGCATTGATAATATTTTGAAAGGCCTCGTCAAAGCTTATGTCTGATTGCTGGGCAATGTTTTCAACGAATTCATTCATTAATGGTGTTTTTACAATACCCGGAGAAACAATATTAACCCTGATCCCTTTGGATCCAACTTCATTTGCCAATGCTTTACTGTAAGCATTTAAAGCGGCCTTAGCTGATGAATAGGACATGGTCATTTCCCAGATCGGCTGTTTAGCAGCTCCTGTAGAAATATTGATAATGGTACCTTCTTTTTGTTCAAGCATAGCAGGCAATAAGGCTTTATTAATACGAACGACTGACATAAAATTAAGTTCCCAGTCCTTAAGCCAATGTTCATCTTCCAGTGTACTAAAACCTCCTCCCGGGCTTAAATTAGCACCGGCATTATTAACGATAATGTCTATTTTACCATACTTTTCCAAAATCTCATTTGCGATGATTTCTGCGCTATCTGCCTGTGTAAGATCAGCAGCAATAAAATGATGGTTGCTGGAATTTTCTTTTCCCTCAGAACGTGCTGTTGTAACGACGATCGCTCCGCTTGCACTTAATTTATCAGCAATAGATTTGCCTATTCCTTTTGTACCGCCTGTTACCAAGGCAACTTTTCCTTTTAATGAATCATACATATTGTATTATATTTTAAAATTAAGTTGCAAATCTATTTCCATTACTTTACTTTTGCAAGTAGTTACACTAATGTATACTAATAACCTGAATGTAACTTTTATTGCAAACCAGATATTTATGGAAAAAGAAAAAATTAAAAAACCTGAAAATAAATGTGAACTTCAAAAGATCTTGGATATTATTGGAGGAAAATGGTCAATGTCCATCATTTATGCACTGATTTTTGATAAAAGACGTTTCAAGGAATTAGAGAGGATGATACCCGGAATAAGTACCAGGATGCTGGTAAAGGAACTGAAGAATATGGAAGAAAATGGTATTGTCATCCGCAAGGCCTTTGCAACGGTTCCGCCCACCGTGGAATACTCATTGACTCCCAAGGGAAGAAAGTTGGAAATCAGTATCAATGAACTTTACAAATGGGGGCTGGAATATGGAATTACTGAGAACGGTAAGCAGTAAGATTGAACATTATGAAATTCTTAAAGGCTTTAAAATCCGCTGGTGCACATCCGCTAATGATTAGGCGAACCAATTTCACAGTACCTTTTTTATAAAGTAAAATCTCCTACTCGCCAATCAATCTAAATACTTTAAATTTTTAAATTCTGGTTTTGTGAGAAGATCTTCTGATAATTAAACAAAGAAGCCTGTAATGGGCCTCTTTGTTTCAACATATCATACACTGAAATAACACTTAATCTACGAGGCCGACAAACATCTCAGATAATTTCTCAGGTCCGGTAAGCATCGCATCATGTCCTGTGGCAAGCTCCAAATACTTCCACTTCAATTTCTTATCCGATTTTACTTTTTCACTCATTTCCTTCATAATCGGTAATTGTGGAGATGTACATGCAATATAAACCAGGGGCAGACCATTTCCAAATTTGTGGTTTAAATGTAGTTCTTGTGAAAAAGTCTGAAAAGGTTGTGGTGTAAGTCTTTTCTCTACCCATGATACCATTTTGGGTTCTGTAACTCCAAACAGAGCGACATCGAAAGGTTTGAAATTTTCTTTCTTCCTTATATTTTCCATTTGAATCTTCCGAACCGCTTCAGGCTGCATTGATATCGGACTTTGGCCGTTTTCAAAAAGCATAGCATCTAAAAAGATCAATTTGTGCAATCTTTCAGGAATTCTGTCTGCAACACCTTCTATTACTGCTCCTGCATAGCTGTGTCCTACAAGATAAACGTCGTTTAAATCTTCCATTTCGATCAAATTGACAATATCCTGAATATGGGTCTCTATATTTACAGACTCATTTATAAGATGTTTTCTCTCACCCAAACCAGTCAGCGTCGGTGTATATACTTTATAATTCTTTTTTGATAGATCCTGGTCAACTTCCTGCCAACACCACCCACCGTGCCATGCTCCGTGTACAAGAACAAATGTTGCCTTGTAATCTTTTTTCTGAGCTTGTAAAAAGATTAGATTGCTTAATAGAAAAAGCAATGTCCATAACGTTTTTAATTGTTTCATTTTTTCTAATTTTACATTGTTGGATTAACATCGCAAAAGTACCCTCGCTCCCTTAGTCTGACAATAACTCATCCCAAAATGAGCAATAAAGAAATAATATGGCAACACCAAGAAAAGAATTATCGTCCAACACTGAAAACTTACATACACTAGCTGAAGCCTGCGATGTCAATGATGTTTTAGCATCCATATCATTGCGCTGGAAAATGCAAATTCTTTATTCTATCGCCGAAGGGCTATCTCAATTTAGTACGCTGAAAAAAGCATTTCCCAATTTGTCGGATCAGGTTTTAAGTACCCGGTTGAAGGAATTAAAGGATGAATATTTAGTCACTTCGGAAAATATAGAAGACACCACGCCCAAGCAGATCCGTTACACTCCCACAGATAAAGGTGCACAACTTTTGAAAATTATCCTTGACCTGCACCATTGGGGAATAGAATGGAAAATGGCAGGAAAAAATTATTGTACGATCAACAAGTAACAATTAAAGAATCTTAGAACATTGATATTATTCCTTAAGTTGTATTATGATCAGCTGAATCATAAGATTTTACATCACCATACCAAGCGGTTAATCGTGGTTTTAACATCATCTTGTCATACATTTTCTCAGTTCGCTGTAGATGCAGCTTTTAGGAGAATATATTCAAATTCATCAACTTCTTCTCTGTTAATAATGTCCGCTTTTTAACTGAAACATGTTTTGTTCATCATTGTATAAATATAATAATTATCACTTATATATACTTTCTTGGACTATTAAAAATAAACAGCATATTTAATGAAATGAACAAGTTTTAGTACACATTTTGTACAGCTTTGAGAAAAAAGCTATGAATCGACATTATTATTGGTCTTTATGTATTTTTTCTGCGGTATTTATTTCAAACATATGTTATGGACAGCAGAAATCTCAAAAAAAATTCTCTTTATTTAATCCTGTTCCAAGAGCTGAAATGCGTGACATGGAAACCGATCGGCCGGATGTGACCGAATCTCCTTATACTGTGGACGCGGGACATTTTCAATATGAAACGGATTTAATGAGATCAGTACGAGAAACATCTGAATCACAGAAAACACATACCCTGCTGATCAATCAGGGGAATATCAAGCTCGGAGTAACCGGCTCTACTGCGGTACAGATCGGATTTCAGACCTATGGAATGCAGAAGCAGACTGATTTTACTTCAGGAGAGATTTCTAAATCAAATGGATTTGGAGATATTAATCTAAGAGTTAAACAGAATATCATTGGTAATGATAAAGGAAATTTTGTTATGGCAATCCTGCCGTATATTAAATTTCCGACTTCTCATTATGATACAGAAAGTAAACTGGAAGGAGGTTTGATTGTACCAATGCTTTACAAGCTGCCGGGTGAATGGAATCTGGGATTTCAGGTAGAAGCAGACCGATTGAAAGATAAGGATCAGCCGTCTATGCATACTGAATTTTTACAGACCTTAACCCTCAGCCATTCTTTGACTAAAAATATTGATGGCATTGCTGAAACCTATTATACCTATGACTTTAAAGCCCACCAATTCTCTAATTATATTAATGCTGCTATTCAGGTGGAAGCTGCGAAAGACCTGAAATTTGATGCAGGAATCAATTACGGCTTACAACATTCTGCGGAAAGACAGTTCTTTGTTGGTGCATCATATAGACATTAAGTAACAGCCATTTTAATAAAAACAGCTTTTGATGATATCAGTATAGGTCAAATTGATCCGTATAAAAACAAACAGCTCGGGCGTATGTAAACCTTCTTATAAAAAGAAGGTTTTAAGGTTTTGGTTTAATAATTAAATTAAGCTTTAGCATGATCGCGTAGCGCTTTAATTTTACTGTGAGAAGTTATTAGGTACTGCTTCTGCTGACAAAGCAATACTTTGGTCTTTTATATTAGCGACTTATATAAAAGTTGATGATATTATAAAAAGATGTGTTTACGTAACTATATAAACATGGCTCTTTCAAATCTATGCTGGTAGGCATTCAACCCCGCAATTTTTTCATCATGCGACGTGTAAGTAATTTCTACCGAAAAATAATGGAACTGGTAGGAGACAAAAGTTAAATCCTTTATTTCTCTTTTGTTAGTAATGAGACCATAAGAATCAACTATGGAATATTGATCTTGTAATGAGAGATTTTTAAAATCAAAAAAGGAAATATCAAAGCTCATAATTATAATTTTTATGGTTCAGCAAAATCAAATTCTTTACCAAAAGAATTAATACCCGGCTGTTTTAATAAAATTTATTTTACAGTGATTAATTAATCTCTTTAAACAAAATATCAAAAGCAGGAGTTTCCGCTTTTGATATTTTTATTTCATAAAAGTCAGACAGTAATTATGACTCTAATAACATTACAAATGTTTAGTTAATCTCTTAGATCAATCTAATCGAGTGGTTTTCTGCCCGAAATAATATTATACAGTACAACGATGATGGCAATAACCAAAAGCGTATGGATTAATCCCCCTGTATCCATTCCTGGAATCACACCAGCCATTCCTAATACCCAAGCTATTATACATATAACAGCGACTAACCAAAGTAAATTTTTCATAAGTTTTATTTTTTGATGTTATTACTGGTCTTGCATAAATTATGCCTAATATAGTGAGGAGAGAATAGGTAAATCCAGACTCTCAAAACCTTGTATGATTTCACCATAACTTTAAAATTCTTCTGAAGCATCATACTCTTGACTTTCTGGAATATATTTTGAATTTATAAAGGTAAATTGAACTGAATGCAACATATATACTCTCAATCTATCACATTGATCGGAGGCGGACCCGCAGCATTGATGATACTGAAACATATCGTTGAAAATAAACAGTATCCGAATACTATCACCATTTTCGAAAAAAATGACAGGCTGGGCGTTGGGATGCCTTACGGAAAGAATGGCTCTAATAAAGAACATGTGGCGAATATTTCTGCCTCAGAACTTCCTGATTTTGAAATCAACTTTGAAGACTATATCACCAAGCATCCGCCCCATGAATTTCCGGATTTTTATTCCAACGGCGTCTTTAACGTTAATCAAGTGATTCCAAGGTTGGTCTTGGGCAACTATCTTGAATTTTTATTTCATTGGTATATCAAAACTGTCCGAAAAGAAGGCTGTACTGTAGTTATAAAGACAAATTGTACGGTGGATGATATAGCGTTTAATAATGATAATCAATATACAATATCAACAAATTCTGAAGATCTTTTTTACGTAGACATCGTTATTCTCTGCACAGGGCATTCATGGCCGAAGAAATATGAAGAACAGGTGAAGGGATGGTTCGATTCCCCCTATCCTCCATCCAAATTTACAGCGGAACTCAATGGTCATGTTGCAATCAGGGGCACCTCACTTACTGCAGTCGATGCCGTGAAAACACTGGCAAGGCTTAACGGAACTTATGTAAGCCATGAAGACGGGAAACTCACCTATGAACTTCATGAGGGATCTGAAAACTTTAAGATCACCTTATTTTCAACAGGAGGTTTTCTGCCCGCACTGCGGTTTCACTCGGATGGAGAAGCCTACTCGAGTTCCTGGCTGATGTCCATGAAAGATATTTATGATTATAAAAGCTGCCACGGTGGTTTTGTTGATCTTGACTATGTATTTGATCTCAATTTTAAGCAACCTTTGAAAGAAAAAGATCCTGACTTCTATGAGAAGATAAAGAATCTCAACATCGAAGATTTTGCAGAACACATGCTGGAGTTAAGAAAAGAAGTTGACAGCTTCGATCTTTTTAAAGCAGAATACAGGGAGGCAGAAAAATCCATTGACCGCCAGCAGCCGATAAGCTGGAAAGAAATGCTTGCCGACTTCAGCTATGCGATGAATTATCCTGCCAAACACTTTTCTGCCGAAGATATGCTGCGGTTGAGAAAAAGCATGATGCCGTTGATCTCCGTAATCATTGCATCACTTCCTCAATCTTCGTACAGAGAGATTATATCACTATACGAAGCAGGATTGATTGATCTGATCCAGGTGGATAAAGACAGCAAAGTTGTTCCGCATGAAGAATCCGGAGCAGTTTATCATTATACCTCCGAAAATCAGCAAATATTAGAAAAACATTATTCCATCTTTATTGATGCCATCGGACAGCAACCTATTAACTATGAAGATTTTCCTTTTGAAGGCATCAAAAAAGATAACTTATTAAGTCAAGCCTATTTAAGCTTTAAGGATAATGAAAATGCAGCTGCATTGTTATCGGAGGGAAACCGACAAGTTTACAAAGGTTACAACGATAATTACTATTTACGGATCCCAGGATTGGAAATCAATGATTATTTCCAGGCTATGAATTCATACGGTGAAATTATCAGCGGACTCTACATTATGGCAGTGCCTCTGATCGGCGGTCTAAATCCTGATTATTCAGGCCTCGATTTCTGTGATACAGCAGCTGAAAGAATTGTATCATCTTTATTTGCAGACCAATTGGAGAAGCCTGATGCAGAGGAACAGGATGAAATAGCGAGCTGATTCTGGCTATATTTTCTATTTTTCATGTGAAAATTATTTCCTGCCGCTAAATGAATGATTTATGAAATGATAAAATCCCAATTTGTCACTGAAATACTTTTTATATATTTTAAATTTAAATTTTCAAAGAAGGCCTGTAAGCCTTCTTTTTGATTGGGGGGAGTAAGGCAATAAATAATTCTTAAAGTTTAACCTAATTTCTTTATTCCGGAAATAATACGCTGTCTGTGATTAAGACCCCAGTCTGCTATTACACTGGTCAATTCTTTAAGTGATTTGCCATATTCGGTAATTTCATATTCTACAGCTACAGGTGTTGTAGATAACACATGGCGTTCAATTAATTCATTAATTTCCAAATCCTTCAGCTCACGACTGAGCATCTTGCCAGAAATTCCTTTAACCTCTTTCAGAAGTTCGGAATACCGCATTGGTTTGTAGCATAGACAAGCAATAATGGACATTTTCCACCTTCCATTTAAAATTTCCATTGTATCATTAATCGCCAATATTTTTTGGCTGCAATCTTTTATTAAATCAAATTCTTGTTTCATACCATTCACTTGGTTACTCGGCTGTCACTATAACTTTTTGTCACTTGGTTACAAAGGTACACAATGAAATTATAACTTTGTCCATCTAAATATATAATATCAAAATGGAACTGATCAACAATTTAAAATGGCGTTATGCTACCAAAAAATATTCAGAGGAAATAATCAGCGAAGACAAAATTGACAAGATTATTGAAGCCATCAATCTCAGTGCATCTTCCTGTGGGATCCAGCCTTATCGTTTGTTTGTTATAACCAATCCTGAAGTGAGACAAAGATTGTCTGAAGGCTCATTCAATGAACAGATCCATGCTTCCTCTCATCTATTAGTATTTGCTGCATTTAATAATATTACAAACGACTATATTACAGAATATATTGAAATGATGGAGCGAGAGCGCGGATTGGAAAAAGGAGAACTTAATATATTGAAAGAAGCTGTTATAAGCCATTTCTCCACCCAAACTCAGGAACAAAACGCCATCTGGTCTAGTAAACAGGCTTATATCGGTGTAGGCACAGCATTGATAGCTGCCGCAGAACTCAAAGTGGATGCAACACCGATGGAAGGCTTTGATCCAAAATTATTTGACGAAGTTTTAGGATTATCGGAAAAGAACCTTCATGCATCGGTTATCGTTTCTCTGGGCTACAGGGATGCTGCAAATGATTATCTATCATCGGCAAAAAAAGTTCGCTTACCAATTAATCAATTTTCAATTAAAATAAAATAATCTTGAAAAGGAAAAATAGTTCTAATTACTTACTTATATTTAAAATTTTCGGATTTTAAATGTTATAATCCTTCGAAAATTAAAAGAATGCAATTATATATTTGAAATGTACTAATCAAATTTATAATTGCATTCTTTATATTAATATTTGCTGGGAATTGCTAGCTTTATTAGTACACAATTCTTTTACTCTTTATCTTTAAGTGTATGAAAAAAATCCAATTCTATATCATAACTCATTAATTAACCTAAATGTCAGGTTAATGCGCTCTTTCATCGGAATATTAGACTTAGCAATTCGATGTTCCCAGTTTTCCTGTAAATCACCCTTCATGATGAGGAGTGAGCCGTGAGGAAGCGGTAAGCTGTATTTGCTTTGATGATGATCTTTTTTTCTGAAATCAAAATTTCGTGTTTCCCCTATAGTGATCGAGGCAATAACCGGTCGTTTTCCATATCGGCTTTCTTTATCTCTATGCCACGCAACTGAATCATTATTATTCCGGTAAAGATTTAGCAAAGCACCATTGAATCGATATCCAAATTCTTTTTCTATTTTTTCTTTTAAAGCATACAGTTCAGGTGTCCAAGGGTTAGCGCCAGATACACTTCCTTCCAGATCATAGGAATTAGGGTCACCATACCAAGCGGTAAGACGTGGCGTTAAAACCATTTTATCATACATTTTCTGAGTACGCTGCTCCGAAGGAGTATTCTTAAGAAGTAAATTTTTAAGTAAATCAGCTTCTCCCTACTCAGAAAGTTTTCCTTGTATTCCAAAAGGTCTTTTGGAAATTCATAAAACTCTTCTGCATCAAGTGGTTTTGTAATAAATTTTTCCGATATTTTTTTTAATCAATTATCTCTGAGCTCATGTATTCTCGATCAGTTTACATTTTTTGACGTTTTTTCAAGTATTCAAATGCTGGAAATTAAAACGGCGCAGAGGACAAAAATTATAGAAATTTTCGAGAATATTCTTCAGGAATTAGCCAATATAACTCAATTCACACCATTAATGATTGCCTCAAAAATGATTCAGTTGTTTATTCTTGTTAGCAGAGAATTACCTGAAGAAAGATTAGGAGCACTCAGAAATAATCATAGTTATATTTTATTGAAGCAATTTCTCGATCTTATTGAAGATAATTTTAAAGATTTACGTTTACCACGTGATTATGCACCCTTGTTATACATAACTTCAAATCATCTTAACTTTTTATGCAAAGAGCAATTTAATATGCCGGCTGGAGAAATAATTAGGAAAAGAATATTATTGGAAGCCAAGAGATTATTGATAAATTATGAACTTTCAATAGCTAATATAGCGATGGAGCTTAATTTTTTTGACACCTCTTATTTTATAAAATTCTTAAAAAAATATACAAATATGACACCCGAAGCCTTTAGGAGACAATTTTACGGTAATGCATAACCAATAAATATGAACTTAGGTGCTAAGTTTAGTCCAAATGACCGATTTTTATTTTAAAAAAGTGTTCCGCATTACCTTTACCATTTTGTTGTACGAGCTGGCTTCCATTCTATTAAAACTTTGGTATGACTTTCAACCAAATTATTGCTCAAATATATTCTACCTATTATAATTCTAATACATAACCGACATTTAAATAATTTGTATAATAGGTAATTCTCATTGAAATTTGCAAACTCAATATAGAAATCTATTTAAGTTTATGAACAATAAATTTTTTGACAAGAGAATACTACCTCTTGCTGTGGGAGGATTGGGGATCGGAACAACTGAGTTTGCGATAATGGGACTACTTCCTTACATTGCTAAAGCTTTAAAAATCACTATTCCTGAGGCAGGACATTTTATATCTGCCTATGCGATGGGAGTGGTAATTGGTGCACCAATAATCATTTTGTTAACTATTAAATATCCTCCAAAGAAAGTTTTATTTACAATAATGTTACTTTTTGCTGTATTTAATGGATTATCAGCTGTTGCAAATACTTACTCTCTGATGCTTATTTCACGTTTTTTGTCTGGGTTGCCACATGGTGCTTTTTTTGGAATCAGTACTGTAGTAGCCTCAGGCTTAGCTAAGAAAGGAAAGCAAGCGCGTTATATATCAATGGTGTTTTCAGGATTAACTTTAGCAAATCTTGCAATGGTACCTTTAATGACATATATTGGGCACGTATTTCGATGGAACTGGGCGTTTGCAATCGTTAGTATTATTGGAATTATATCCTCTACCCTTATAATATTATTATTGCCAAATATTGGCTCAAAGAATGATTCAGGTAGTTCTAAAAGTGAACTATTAATATTAAAAAAATCTCAAATTTGGTACGTAATTTTTATTACAGCAACAGGATTCGGTGGACTGTTTGCTTGGCTTAGCTACATTTCTCCATTGACAACTGAAGTATCTCAAATCAGTATTGATAATGTTCCGTACGTAATGATATTAGCGGGAGCAGGAATGGTAACAGGGAATTTGTTGGGAGGATATCTTTGTGACAAAATTGGTGCGGCCAAAGCAGCAATTACAATTTTAATAGTAACATCAATAATACTTATAATTATTTTCTTTTTCTCTCATTATAAATTTATAAGCTACGTCTTTACATTTCTTTGTGGTGCGCTTTCATTTTCATTAATATCTCCCGCTAATCTTTTAATGTTTAAAGAGGCACCGGGTTCAGAGATGATATCGTCATCATTTATGCAAGCAGCATTTAATATTTCTAATGCATTAGGCGCATACTTAGGAGGAATTCCTCTATTATTTGGTCTGTCATATTCTTACCCTTCATTAGTTGGTGCAGGAATGACATTAATTGGACTGTGTATATGTTTGATATACATCAAAAAATATAATATCCAGTAAATCAGTTAAATTTATATTCAAAATCAATTACAATGAAATGGAATCTGGAATGGCTGCGAACTTTCAAAGCAGTATATGAAACAGGAACCTTATCTGCCGCTGCTCAGCTGCTTTTCATATCTCAACCTGGAGCAAGCTTACACTTGTCTTCTTTAGAAAACTTTATAGGATACAAGCTTTTTGATAGGGCTGTCAAGAAAATGGTTCCCACAGAAAAAGGAAAAATACTTTATAATTTTATATTGGATCCGCTGGAAAAATTAGATGTTGGAGAAAAGCATTTCCATAAAAGGTCTTTGGATGAGAGGTTTACCCTATCTGTAGGAATGTGTTTTGAAACTTTTCAGTTTACGCTTGAAGAAAATATGGATCAATTACCTTTCAATTTAATTATAAAGTTTGGAGATTACCGCCAGATGGAACATGATCTTGATAATGGTATTGTTGATTTGGTCGTAACGCATCAGCCTTCTACTCTCCCTAATCTTCAATATAAGGCATTCTCAAAAGAAAGAATTGTTCTTATTGCTGGAAGCGAAACAGAGACTGACAATCTTAAAGAACTATTTGCTAACGGGAATTATAAAGAAGCCACAGAGTTTTTGAAAAAACAATTATGGTATAGTACTGCAGCCGATATGGAACATCTAAAACATTTCTGGTTAAAACATTTTAATGGATTGCCCGATTTTAACCCTAATTTTATTGTTCCGAATATTTGTTCAATAATACGAGGGTTAAGTAATAGTAAAGGATTTTCGGTAGTTCCTGATTTTCTTTGCTATGAAGCAATTAATGAAAATAAAATCAAATTGATCTGGGAGGGTAACAATCCTCTAGAAAATACATTGTACTTCGGGACAAGAAAAAAAACTTTTTACACGAAGGAGATTGCGGAACTCGAAGAACTTTTTAAAAAGAAAATGATTATCAAAAAATGAAACCGTATAGTTTATTTAAAATTTTACTATACTAGCTTACAGTACATAACAATAAATTCACCTTTCTATATAAAAATTAATTGCCATATTTAGCTTAAAAGACCATAATGTAATAATGCAGCTTCTACTCCATTATTATCAACTTCTTCGGTAACAAAATCAGCTACTTTTTTAACATTTTCTCCAGCATTTCCCATCGCCACACCTATGTTCACAAATTTTAGCATAGAAATATCATTTCCACCATCGCCGAAAGCCATTGTTTCAGATACATCAATATTAAAATGTTCGCAAAAATATTGTATCCCTTTTTGCTTACTTACGCCACCTGGATTAACATGTGCAAACAAAGGTGTCCATCTTGACGACAGTGAATTTGGCATCACTTTCTGCATAAAAGATTCTTCATTCTCAGGGTCTATAAAAATGCTGACTTGCAAAACATTTTCTATATCTAGATCATCTTTATCGTACAAAGGTGGCACCGGTAGATTTAGATGAGTATACAATTCAACAACTTGCGGACTCACTGCACTTATTTTCACTTTATCTTCGTACATCAATGTAAACGTAAGCGCTGACCTTTCTGAATAATGAACCAAATTTTTGATATCATTAGAGTCGATAGACTGTCTATGCATTACATGACCGTCAGTTGTTATACAAAGAGCTCCATTATATGTTAGAAAGCCGTCGAATTCAATATTTTTTATATGTCCGAGATCATTTATAGAGCGGCCTGTTGCCACAATGACTTTAATTCCTTTTTTGCGAAGTCTTTCTATTGCCTTTTGAGCAGACTCGGGAATTGTTCTGGTTTTTAAACTTATTAATGTACCGTCAACATCAAAAAAGACAGCCTTTATATTTGTATTACATATATCAAGCATACAATTATTTATAATAAAAATCTTTTAAAGATAAATTTTACTTCCTAGCCAAATGCGCTATTTTAAACACAAAGACTATTCAACATTATGGTTTTACTGACAAATGTTTATACATTATTCACAGCCATATCTTTTTTGCATTGTACCATATTATCTAAAAATTTCCTTTCTGATTCTACTTAATGATTGTGGAGTAATTTTCAGATAGGAGGCGATGTGTTGCTGAGGAACTTGCAAACTTAATTCAGGATAGCGCTTGACAAATTCAAGATATTTGGTTTTTGCACTTCCAAAGTTTAAAAAATCATTGTCTCGCAATTTATTCAAGAGTGTAGATTCTGAAACACTTTTGAAAAAAATAACGAGATTTGGAATTTCACGCAGTAATTTTTCAAAATCTGTGAAATAGATCCAACATATTTCTGATGATATGACGGATTCAATAGAATCGGTAGCAGGTTGTGCAGAATAATAACTGATCATATCTGCAAAGAACTGGTTTTCTCTAATGAAATATTTTGTTACGTCATTACCTTTTTCATCCGTACAGAAAACCCTTAAGATTCCCCTCTCTATAAATACTAGTTTATCGGCCGTATTTCCAGATTCTTGAAAATATTCTTCCGATTTTAATTTTTTTATTCGAAAAGAATCGGCAACAATTTTAATATCTTTTTCAGAAAGAAGACCGCCAAATGATAATGCTATTACTAATTTTTCCATTTAAACTACAATTTTATTCTCCAATACACTTTTAGCACACGAGAGTATGGCTTCTTTAGCAGATAGCGGCTCCCAGTGTAACTCTATTCCAGCTTTGCTAGAGTCAATTTTTCGTTTTACATTTTCAAGTAACACAGGTTTCAATAGTGGTTGAAAAATAGAAAATATTTTTGTAATAAAATCAGGAAGTACAAAAGTGGGTATTGTTCTTTCAGGATATTCCTGTTTTAGGATTTGTGCGATTTCTTTATAATTGTAATGCCCTGCAGATGCAATGTATCGATTATTTGCAGCCTGTGGCATCTCCATAGCTTTTACTAATAGATCAGCCACAGATCGAACATCTACAATATCGAACTCAATTTTAGGCAACGCCGGAAGACTTCCATTAAGAAGGCCTATGATAATATTTGCAGATGTGCCATAATCATTATCTATTACGGGTCCTAAAATAGCAGCCGGACAAATAGTAGTGAATTCTAATTTCGATTCTTTTTCATCAAGATAATCCCATGCCGCTTTTTCAGCAATAGTTTTGCTTCTATAATAAGCTGTCGTATCTTTAAGATTTGATTCATCTGTCCAATCATCTTCATCAAAGACAGCACTCAATTCCTCTTTTGTTTTACCATAGGTTATGGTGCCCAATGCAGAAACCATAACTACTCTTTTTACACTGTTAGCAGTAGCGGCTTTCAAAATATTTAACGTACCCTTTTTAGCTGGCTCGATCAGATCATTTTCGTGCTTAGGAAGCTCGCGAAGAAAAGGTGAAGCAATGTGCAGTACATAATCTACATCTTTTGTAAGATCAAGCCAGATTTCTTCATCACTTAAGTCGGCCTCTGCAAAAGTTAGATTGTTGATGTTCGTCGAGTATTTTCCTATTGTTTCTTTAATAGAACTAATTCGATCCTTGCTTCTCAATGTTCCAATTACATTAAAGCCTTTATTCAAAAGTTGAATAGTTGTGTGAGAACCTAAGAATCCTGTAACACCTGTTAATAATACTTTTTTATTACTCATTTTCTAATTCTTTTTACAAAGTTCCAAATCAATTGATGCTCAGCAATTAACAATTGGTAAAAAATAACATAATCTATTGCAAAACTGCTTATTGAAATAAACTTTTTATAATGAATAAGAACCTAATATTCCAACACAGTGAAAGCCGGATGCAAAGCCTAAACAATTTCAGATATGATCAATGCTATTTCCATATCACATCATAGTCTATTCGGTAGTCGGCTTTATTTTTTGCCCAGCTCAGTCTTAAAGTATAACCTCCGGCTTTTAAAACCTCTTTAGGAATAGTGAATGACTGATTACCATCTAATTTTATCGCCTTTTTGATGTCTAAATTCTGGTCTTCTACTCTGTTTAAAACAAAACTGAAGGTAGAATTTGTATTGTTAATATCCTGAGGAAATTTCAGAGTAATTCCGTCTGCTGACTGAGAATAAACCGGTTTTTCTGCGAGATTGTCTGCTCTTTTTTTAGCATCAATAACGTTCTGGTACTGAAGTTCCTCTTCATAATAATATTCAGTTACCAATTCGGAGTTTTTTTGCCCGTTCGGAAACAAGAATAGCATTGATAAAATAAATATAATAAAAGAGGCAAGGGCTAAAACAATACCGTGTCCCCAAGTGAAATTTTTCATAATTTAAAATTTAAACTGTAATTTAAAAGAACCTTTAAAATATATTTGATAAGAGTTGACTAATTTTCCTTTCATGTCGTAAACTCCAATGTTAATGCTTTGTTTACACAAATTCAATATATCCTCACTGAAAGATCATCTACTCTTTCATTTCGTCGTCAAAAAGTATACGTACCGCCGGAGATTCATCATCTTCAAACTGGCCTCTTCTAGCATAAACAATAAATATTATTAGGAAAACAACAGCTAAAGATACGCTGCATAAGATCATTAAATATAGAATCTCCATATTGTGACAAATTTAAATTTTTAAGAAATTTTGCAATACTAATTCCGTTGGTTTTTATTGTGGGATAGCGGTAGCGGAAGTTGCAGAGATAAAGTCGGTATTAATAAAATCATTATCTCTATATTTTTTTTTCATTTTATTAAAATATCTGCGACCCAAAATCCAGGTCGAAAGAGTTGTAAATGAAATGACTGTAATGGAACTCATTGGCATTAGGATAGCGGCAAACAATGGTGAAATGTTTCCGGTAACAGCAAAACTTAATCCAAGAATATTATAAAGAATACTGATGCCGAATGTCATTTTCACGATGGTAATCGACCCTTTGCAGACATTAAAATAATCGTCAAGTCTGTAAACTCTGTCACCCTTCATAATCACATCAGAAGATGGTGTAAAATTATTCGTATCATCAGATATAGCAATCCCAACATTACTTTGCTTCAAAGCTCCTGCGTCATTTAATCCATCTCCGAGCATGCCAACTTTCATTCCGGCGTTCTGAAGTTTTTGAATATAATTGAGTTTATCCTCAGGACTTTGATTGAATGCCATAGAGGTAACATTTGGAATGATTGCTTTCAGCTGTATTTCTTCAGAAGAATTATCTCCGCTTAAAATAAATATTTTATAAAAGTTTAATCTCGCAAACAAGGTTTTAAGGTTTTCACGATATTCATTTTTAAATATAAACTTCCCCAAAAACTTTTCGTTTTTACTTATATAGACCGCCGTTTCAAGATTTTTTGATTCTTGCCCGATATGTTTTGCAGAACCGATCTTATATAAATTTCCGCGAACATTCCCCTCGTAACCCTTTCCTGAAATTTCAACAAAATTTTCGACAGGAAAATAACCATCATTACATTTAATAAATTCATAAAGAGATTTTGAAAGAGGATGGTTTGAATTTTTCAGTAAGGTCTTCACATTAAATAAATCAAACTCTTGCATGTCTCCTTCAAATTTGATATTCGACTTTTTCCTTTCAGTAATAGTTCCTGTTTTATCAAAAACAATAGTATCCAGTTTCGCTATTTTTTCAATTGTCAAAGTATCTTTTACATAAAATTTATTTCTACCCAAGATCCTCATAACATGTCCAAATGTAAATGGTGATGAAAGTGCTAGGGCACACGGACATGCAATAATTAAAATTGCAGAAACTACTTGATACATTTTTTCCAAATCGATGAAGTACCAATAAATTCCGGCAATGATTGCGATACCTACAATAATGAAAGTGAAATATTTGCTGATTTCGTTGATTAGAGTGTCCAATCCTGTTTCATGCTTTTTAAAAGCCTCTTTGTTCCAAAGTTGGGTAAGATAGCTCTGGTCTACATTCTTAATTACCTCCAACTCTAAAGATGAACCGATCTGCTTCCCTCCGGCATAAATTTTATCACCAGGTTGCTTGCTGATGCTTTCACTTTCTCCTGTTATGAAACTGTTGTCTATATTACCCTCACCATTGATAAGAACGGCATCAACAGGTATTATCTCTTGGTTTCGGACCAAGATCCTATCCCCTACTTTAACTTCAGAAAGTAAAATATTCTCCTGTATCCCTCCAAAGTCTACTTTTGTAACAGCAATTGGGTAGAATGACTTATAATCCCTATCGTAGGACAATGAGCTATAGGTTCTCTTCTGGAACATTTTTCCCATAAGCATAAAGAATAATAACCCGCATAACGTGTCAAAATATCCTGCGCCATAATCAGTCAAAACCTCATAAACACTTCTGCCAAACAAGACAAAAATTCCAAGAACTATCGGTACGTCAATATTGACTATCTTATTTTTTAAGCCATACCAGGCAGATTTATAATAATCTGAAGCCGAATAAAACACAACTGGTAAAGCTAAAATAAACATCAAAAACCTGAATAAGCCTTTATAATTTTCCATCCAAACATCATTACCCCCAATATATTCCGGAAATGCGAGAAACATTCCGTTACCAAAACCAAAACCGGCAATTGCCAATTTGACAAGCAAAGATTTATCTAAGTGATCTTCATTTTTGTCAGCAGTTTCCAAACTTATGGAGGGTTTGTAGCCCAGGTTAGTTAAAAATTTTGCCAATTCACTTAATTTTAAATCTTGATGATTAAATGAAATCTTCAAAGTTTTTCTTGTAAAATTCACCTGTGAATATTTTATATTCTTATTTAACATCTGAAGACTTTCCAGGAGCCAAATACAAGATGAACAATGAATTACAGGAATTTTAAAGGTCACCAAACTTGTAGAACCTTCTGAAAAATCCGTAATAGTTGCAAAAATACTAGGAGAATCAAGGTAATCAAACTGAGAAGAATTCTCGTCGTTTGGTCGTATTCCGGCCCGGGTATTTAGTTCATAAAAATTTGTCAAATTATTGCTGTTCAAAATTTCGTAAACCGATCTGCAACCGTTACAGCAAAAAATTTTTTCATCAAAAGGAATTCTTTCCTTTTCAATATCAAGTCCACAATGAAAACAATATTCAATCATCTCAAATTATTAAAAGTTAAAAAAGAACTCATCTTTTTCTTGCTTACCAAATTTTGAACTGTAACTCATCTCTTTGATTATAGCTAAATCTTTTGTTAAGATTTTTCAGAAGATGGTATAAAGCTTTAAATTATTGACTCTATAAAAAAAAATCAGACGACTGATCACAGTTTGCTTAAAATCTTTTTGTCTACGTAAAAGGTTCCAAATGGGATCATACACGCAATCAATACTTTCCATGTAATCTCTTTAAATTTCCAATTTTGTTCAACACCAACACTTAAAGTATTAAACAAGAATAATAAGAATAGCGAACCGTGAATCGGTCCCATCATCTTGACAAGACTCGGATTATCAAATCCATATTTTAAAGGCACTGCAATAAAAATCAATGTTAATAATGAGATTCCTTCAAGAATAGCAATAATTCTCAAACGTCCGACTTTTGTTTTTAATAGATTTATCATAATTATCTCAAATAGGGTCTGCTGGCAAATGGTGAAAATGGCCATGGAATGGCTATGAAAATAATGAGTAAAGCAATAATAAAGTAAATCAATATTGTTTTAAACTTCTCTCGATCTGTTGTTTTTCTTTTTGAAACTGAAGATCCGATCGTAATCAAAATGATTGAAAGCAACATCAGGGAAATATGGATCATTCCGAAAAATAATACATCCGATGATTCTTTTGCTTCATCAAAATTATTCCAAAAGTATTTAATGATTGGACTTTGAGAATATAGTATAATTCCCAAAACCAATTGAATATGAGCAATTGTAGCTGTCCAGTGTCTTACCGCATTATCACTTTTTAAAAATTCTCCCGAACTAAAGTAGCCCTTGTAAGCTCTAAAAATAGAATATAATAAACTTAGCAAAACCAACCATCGAAGTATGGAGTGTAGAAATATAAGCGTCTGATACATTGTTTAAAATTTCAATGACGCAAAGATAACACAAAAACATACTAGTTAGAATGTTTTTTGATAAAAATTTTATTTTAGGCTAAGAAAATAGGTTTTAACCGCATTCAAAAAAGTAATGTAAACTGATTTTGAATTCTTAATTTTTCCAAGGTTTCTCACTCCCCAATAACCCGAAAGTATAAAAACCGCAACTTCGTCCCCATTGATTGATCTATTTATATAACCTTTGTCTTTCCCTTTTTCTATGGAATTGATAATTGTTTTTTTCCACTCTAGAGAAAGCGTGTTTAGGGCCTTTGTGAATTCAATATTCCATGGAGCCATTTCCTGTGCGAAATTTGATGCCGGGCAACCATATTCAACCTTTAGATCTTCACTTTCCATCAACAGAAAATGTAGTAAATTATAAATGGTATCTAATGGATTTTCGTCCACATTAAAAGGATCAAGAAAAGTCTTTTTGAAACCAGGTATCATCAACTCATTGATAATTGCTAGACCCATATCGTCCTTAGTTTTGAAATGATAATAAAAAGCGCCTTTTGTAACCTGTGTTGTGGCAATAATTTCATCTACACTTGTTGTCTGATAACCGTGCATGTAAATGACTTCAAATGCTTTTTGAAGAATATTCTGCCGGGTTGCTTCTGATTTTTTCATATATAACGGGTTGAGCAAAGTAACAAATTTTTTAGAATTTTCACAACGCCACTATTTATGGTGATTGCTATTTTGGCTAAAATCTGTAATTGAAATCCTGCTTATGAGAAAGAATTTACTCTCAAATTACAACTTATCCAAAAAATGGTAATGATTGATATGAAAATTTAAGCTTGCTCTGTAACAGCGGGCACAAATTTACCCTTTTCTGCTACAATTTCATCTCCCCAAATAGTGATTGCCTCTAATACAGGGATAAATGACTTACCAAAATTGGTCAAACTATAGACAACTTTCATTGGTGGTTTTTCCCCATATACTTTTCTTGAAACCAAACCATCTTTTTCCAATTGTTTCAGTTGAATACTTAAAGTCATTTCCGTGACAGAAAATAATTCCTTACGAATTTCACTAAAACGTTTCCCTTCATCTTTTAAATGGTAAAGAATTACTGTTTTCCATTTTCCTCCAACTAAATCCATTGCCAAACTTACGGAACAAGGGTAAATTTTTTTACCTACTACAACGTGTTTTCCTAAATATTCTTTCTTCATAATTCATAAAATCGAAAGCTATCTAAATTGATAGTTATTGCAAATCTATAAAACTAAAAATAATTTTGTAACTATAATTATTATAGTTTACAAAATCAATAAAAATTCTTATGGCATTACTCATTCTAGCGCACCCAAATTTTGAAAAATCATTAGCGAATAAAGCAATTGTAGAGGAGCTTATAGCAAGCGACATCAATGTAGAAATCAGAAACATTGCGTCATTATATCCAGACTACAATATCGATGCGAAAATTGAACAGGAATCTATTTTAAAACACAAGAATATTATTTTTCAGTATCCCATTTATTGGTATAATATGCCTGCTATCTTAAAACAATGGTTTGATGTTGTTTTAGAGTATGGTTTTGCTTATGGTAGTACGGGAGACAAATTGAAAGGTAAAAATTTCATTCCTAGCTTTACAGTCGGAGCCCCAGAAAAAGATTACAAAGCTTTAGGAGAACATCATTTTAAGGTTCACGAATTTTGCAAAAACATTGAACAAACTGCCTATTATACCCAAATGAATTACATTGATCCAATCTATTTTCACGAGACATCCGTAAATTCGGGGTTCACCAAAGAAGAAATTATACTAAAAGCAAAACATCAGGCAAAAAAACTAATTGAATTCCTAAAGTCAATAGAATAAGTAATTTCATAATATGGTAACCAGAGATAAATAAAATTATAAGGTGATTAATACAGTTAATTTTTATTTCTGAAAGCAAATTATTATCAATCGCAAAAATTATAAAAATCGTCATTTAGTTATCATAAGGGACGATTTTTCATTTTTAAATAATATAGCGAAAAAGCATCTGCCATAGTAACATGGCAAATGTTTTTTTCTATTAGACATTTATGTTTGAATACAATATTCATTTTTTTGAAATAAAATTTCTAGATCTGGAAATTGTAACCAAAATATCTTCTGAATCGCCAATAGGTACTCTCCAACAATACCTAACTTATATCAAAGAAACCAATTCGGCTATTCTGTTGGAGATACCAACTTCATTGTCATACCAGGCAACCACTTTGACCATTTTACCAATTGTCTTGGTCATGCTGCCATCGACAACGGAAGAGTGTTTGTTACCTAGAATGTCTGCCGACACAAAAGGTACTTCAGTATATTCCATAATACCATTTAATGAATTTCCGGCATAATGCTTAAAAAGATCATTAATCATTTCAGTAGATATCTCTTTGCTCAGATTTATTGACAGATCTACTATGGAAACATCAATAACCGGAACGCGGTACGAGAAGCCATCCAGCTTACCCTTTAAATTAGGCAAAACATCTCCGATAGCCTTCGCTGCACCTGTTGTTGTGGGAATAATTGAATAGGACGCAGCTCTGGCACGACGAAGATCACTGTGAGGTGCATCTTGCAAGTTTTGATCTGCAGTAAAAGCATGAACAGTGGCCATAAAACCAGATTCCACTCCAAATTCCTTATCAAGGACATAAAGTATAGGCGCAATGCATCCAGTGGTACAAGATGCGGTAGAATAAATTTGATCAGTATAGACAGGTGGATTATTGACACCATGAACAATCGTTTCAACTCCACCTGACGCCGGAGCTGTTATAAGAACTTTTTTTGCTCCAGCCTCAATATGTGAATGTGCCATTTTTTTGTTAGTAAAGCGTCCAGTGGATTCAACTACCACATCTATCCCTAACTCTTTCCAAGGAAGATCGATAGGATTTTTTTCGTTGGTTATTATGATCTTCTTGCCGTTGATAAATATACTATTGTCATCAGTTGATATTTGCGACGGAAAAAGTCCATGAGCTGTATCGTATTTTAATAAATGAGCCAATGTTTTCACATCAGTCAAATCATTTATTGCCACTATTTCTACCTCGGGATGATTTTGAAGAGCTTTTAGAGTCATTCTTCCTATTCGGCCAAAACCATTAATTGCTATTTTCATAATGTTTAAATTTTAATTTTATTTATCATTTTTTTGTTCACTAATTTTTAAAAATAAAACTGAGCAAGGGTTGAATAAATTCATTTTTTTTTAATGAAAGAATATTGCTGCTACCAGTTGCTTGTGTCTATGTGAGAATAGTTACGTATTCAATACTCAATGCAATGATCAATTTACCCCTCCTCCGAGACTTCGATAAAGTTCGGATATTGCATTCAGTTCCGATCTTCTTATCAGTGCCAAATCCAGTTCGCTTTGCAGGACATTCCCTTGCGCAATAATAACTTCCAGATATGTAGCCATTCCATTATTGAACAAATCATTTGCTCTTGTTATAGCTTGTTGAAGCTTATTCAGTCTTTTTTCAGCAATTGTTTCTTGTGATTTTAATTTTTCAATTTTGACCAGCGCATCTGAAACTTCACCCACAGCATTCACAACCGATTGCCTAAATTTCAGGACTGACTTTTCACGTTCTACCAGATCCACTTTATATTGAGTGCTCAGTTCTTTATGTTGTAAAAGAGGCTGCACAACACTTGCACCAACGATACCGAAGAGTGCCGCAGGAATATTAAACCATTCGCTCACCTTTAGAGAATTTACCCCGCCACTTGCTGTTATTCTTAATGACGGATACAATTCAGCTTTACTTATACCTACTTTGGCGTTCGACAATAGAAGTTCGTATTCCCTACTTTTAATATCGGGTCTAAGCCTCACTAATGTAGAAGGTAAACCAGCGGATAATGTTTCAGGAAGTATCACTTGTGCCGACAAGTTACTGCGGTTAATGGTAGCAGGGAGGTCACCACTTAAAATGCGTAGAGCATTTTCCTGCTCAATAATATACTGTTCCAATTCCGGAATCAATTTTTGTGTTGCCAAAAGTTGGGCTTCAGCCTGCTCTACAGCAAGTGAGGTAACCTTACCCGACTCAAATTGTAAATTCATCATCTTAACAGTACTCTCATTCAGTAAGATGTTTCTTTGCGCAATTTTCAATTGTTCATCTAGCATTATCAAATTATAATAGCCCTGAGTTACATTTGCAATTAATTCAGTCTGTATTGCCTTACGTGCTTCATTGGTTAACAGATACGAAGCAAGAGCAACTTTGTTTTTGCTACGGATCTTACCCCATATATCTGCTTCCCAAGACAAACTAACTCCTGTAGTATAATCTTCCAGATGATTGGTTCCAAGAAACTGTGAAGTTGACATTCCATTCAGACTGCTATTCGAAGGATTGGTTATTGAAGATGTAATATTCAGCCCTACAACCGGTACATTATTCCATTCTGATTGTTTCAATCTTAATTGAGATTCTTCTACGTTTTTAAGTGCGATTTGCATATCATAATTTCTGATAATTGTACTGTCAATTAACTTCTGAAGTATTTGATCTTTGTAAAATTCTTTCCAGGGAACAGAAGCGATCGACATTGTATCCTCAGTCAACACATTACGAAATGTCGAAGGCAGTTCGGGTGCAGGTGTTTTCAAGTCCTTGGAGACTGTACAACCGATAATAATTAAAAGGATATTTGCTGTGACAGTTATTTTAAAGTATTTTTTCATTTCTTTAAGATGAATTTGATTAAAGTTTCAATCTATTGTAAGACCGGTTCTGCAGTTATATTTTTAGGCTTTCCTGATACCTTTTCATGCAGAGCCTGAAAAACGATAAACAAAACAGGAATAAAAAACAGTCCTAACACAACTCCGCCAATCATTCCTCCAGCGGCACCTATGCTGATGGAGTGGTTACCCATTGCAGAAGGTCCTGTTGCTCTCATCATCGGCGCAATACCGGCAACAAATGCAATCGACGTCATAATAATTGGACGTATTCTCAGTTTGGCAGCTTCCAGTGCGGATTCTACCAGTGAGTGTCCAGCATTTCTTCGTTGGGATGCAAACTCCACGATCAGAATTGCATTTTTAGCAAGTAATCCGATCAGCATAATCAAAGCAACCTGAATATAAATATTGTTGTCAATCCCTGCCAGACGTATTGCCGCAAAAACTCCGATTATACCGGTAGGTACCGACAGAACAACGGCCAAAGGCAGGATGTAACTGTTGTATTGAGCGCATAACAAGAAATAAACAAACAAAAGCGATAATGCAAATATTAACACAGATTGTCCACCGGATAAAATTTCCTCTCTTGTCATTCCGGAAAATTCAAAAGAATAACCTGTAGGTAATTCTTTTTCTGCGACTTCCCTAATAGCCTGAATTGCATCTCCTGAACTGTAGCCTGGTTTCGGCACGGCATTTACCCCAATAGAGTTGTAAAGATTGTACCGGGTAATGACTTCAGGGCCAAACACCCTTTTTAAACTCACTATTGTATTAACGGGTACCATACTTCCTGTTTTATTTTTGACATAAATTTCATTCATTGAAGCAAGGTCGGCGCGTTCTTCTTTTTCCGCCTGGATCATCACCCGATAATATTTACCAAATCGGTTGAAATCTGATACCTGAGCACTTCCAAAATATGCCTGCATACTGCTTAAGACATCTTTTTCATCAATACCGAGCTGTTCGATTTTTTCATGATCCAATATCATTTCAAACTGCGGATAATCCGCGCGAAATGTTGTAAAAGCCACTGCGATTTCAGGTCTTTTCATCAGTTCTGCAATAAAACGATTTGCAATACCTCCGAATTTATCAAGTTTTCCGCCTGCTTTATCTTCAAGAACTATATCCAGTGCATCTACATTACTGAATCCCGGTACTGTCGGGAATGAAAAGACAAAACATTGCGCACCTTTGATCGTATTCATACGTTTCTGAAGTTCTGCAATATTTGCGGATACGTCATTCATATCACCGCGTTCTCCGTCTTTCTTCATCCTGAAAAATGCAACACCCGAAGATGGACTTGTAGAACTTGTCAATATGTTAAATCCCGCTACCTGGTTGAAAGCAAACTTTGCAGGCATATCTCTAACTTTGTCAGCAGCTTCATCAAGAACTGCCTGCGTTCTCTTCATTGATGAACCTGGAGGAAGATTTACTGAGATGGCAATAAAGCCCAAATCCTCAGAAGGAATAAATCCTGTGGGAGTTTTTCTTATTAGTATTCCTGTTATAAGCATGATTACCACAAGTGCTCCAAGGCTTATCCATTTGAACTTTATCATTTTCTTCACGCTTCCCACATATCGCAGGGTTACGCTTTCAAAACCTTTGTTAAATGCGAAGAAAAATCGTTGTTTGAAATTTTTCGGCTTTTCGTGATGGTCATGATTGACATCTTTCAAAAGCAAAGCACACAAAGCGGGACTCAAGGTCAATGCATTTACAGCAGAAATAGAAATAGCTATTGCCAGAGTAAAGGCAAATTGACGATAAAAGACCCCGGCTGAACCGTCCATAAATCCAACAGGTAGAAAAACCGCAGCCATTACAAGAGTAATGGAGATGATTGCGCCGGTTATTTCGTGCATAGCGGACATGGTAGCTTTTCTCGGTGTGATGTTTTTATGTTCAAGTTTTGAATGAACGGCTTCCACCACAACGATTGCATCATCCACAACGATTCCGATAGCAAGAACAAGTGCAAATAAGGTTAGAAGATTTATTGAAAATCCGAAAATCGACATGAAAAAGAATGTTCCGATAATTGCTACGGGTACAGCAATGGCGGGAATCAATGTGGATCGGAAATCCTGTAAGAATATGTAAACGACAATAAATACAAGGATAAAGGCTTCCAGTAAAGTTTGTTGAACCTGTTCAATGGATTGATCCAACATATCTTTGGTGTTGTACAGAATTTGCTGCTTGATTCCGGGTGGAAAATCTTTCTCAGCTTTTTTTAGATATTCACCTACTTTGGTTTGTATTTCCCTTGAATTTGACCCCGGCAATTGAACTACCTCAAACAAAATACTTTGTTTGTCATGTACTGTGTTCAAAGAATTGTAAGTATAACTTCCCAATTCAACTTTGGCGACATCTCTCAATTTCAAGATAGTTCCATCTGAGTTAGATCTAATGATCATGTTTCCATATTCTTCAGGTTTGGTATATTTTCCTGAATACTTAAGAACATACTCAAAAGATCGGTTACTTGATTGTCCTAATCTTCCTGGTGCCGCCTCTTGGTTCTTACTTTTGACAGCTGCCATGACCTCGTTAGGAGTAATACTATATGCGGTCATCTGTGCCGGATTTAGCCAAATACGCATGGAGTAATCTTTATTGCTTCCTAAAAATCTTACCTGTCCAACTCCTTGTATACGTTTTATCTCTGGAATTACGTTTATTTGAGCATAATTTGTTAAATATGTTGCATCATATAGTTTTGGATTTTCACTCATTAGATTGATTGCCATGACCAGTGAATTTTGAACTTTTTGCGTGGTTATACCTGCCTGAACCACTTCGGTCGGCAACAATCCCGTTGCAGATGAAACACGATTTTGAACATTCACCGCAGCCTGATCGGGGTCTGTGCCTAATTTAAAATAGACCGATATGGTGAGTGTTCCGTCATTGCTGGATGTTGAACTCATGTAAGTCATGTTTTCAACTCCATTGATTGATTCTTCGAGAGCGGGTGCAACGGCACGAACCATTGTTTCGGCATTGGCGCCGGGATAGTTTGCGGAAACCTGAACGACAGGAGGTGCAATGTCCGGAAATTGTTGAATGGGAAGATCCATGAGACCTACGGCTCCCAAAATGACCAGCATAATGGAAACTACTGTAGCAATAACCGGTTTGTCTATAAAAACTTTTAACATAATCTTTAGTTGATATTTATTTTAGCTATTTTTTCTGTCGCCTTTTCAGGTTTCACCACAATGCCTTCTTTTAGAGACTCCATTCCTTTTAACACGAGTTGATCACCTGCTTTTAGTCCTTCAGATATATAGTAGGTTGTGTCCGACGTTCCTGATATGGTTAAGGCTACCTGTCGGACTTTGTTATTTCGATCGACCACAAAAGCGAATAGTTTATCCTGCATTTCAAAAGTTGCGGATTGTGGAATTCCGATAACGTTCGATTGCTGCAGGCCCAATTTTATTCGCCCTGAATTTCCGGAACGCAGTAAACCTTGCTCGTTGGGAAATGTTGCACGTAAGGTTATTGCTCCTGTTGTTTTGTCAAAAACAGCATCGACCATATCCAGTTTACCGGCCTGAGGATATACCTGTCCTCCTGAAAGAATGATACTCACAGCAGGAGCATTTTTTATTTTTTCTACAATTGATGCCCCTTGGAGTCCGTCCTTAAAGGTTACAAAATCTGATTCAGAGATGGAAAAATAGGCGTGAATTTCTCTGTTATCGGATAAATATGATAAAGGCTGTACATCAGAAGGAGAAATAATACTCCCCGTCTTTTTAAATAATCTACCTATGAAGCCACTAACCGGCGCCTTAATAGTAGCAAAACCAAGTGTTATTTTAGCATTGCCCGCCTTTGCTTTTGCCTGTTTGAGTCTTGCAATTGATGCCTGATAGGATGCTTGAGCAGTCTTTAACTGATATGGTGAAACAACTTTGTTTTGAACCAAAGGTGTAAGTTTATCGACTTCCAACTTTGCTGTCATGAGATCTGCCTTTGCAACAAGCAACTCACCTTGAGCAAAATTGGAATCTTCTGTGAAAGGTCTTTGATCAATTTGAAACAGAGGTGTCCCTTTTTTTACGTAAGATCCCTCCGTGATATAGATTTTTTCGAGAATTCCAGACACTTGAGCTCGTAATTCAACATCAGTTTGTCCCTCCATTTTGGCAGGATATTCCAGATAGACCATTGCATTGCCTGGATTAACGGTTACGACAGGAACCGAGGGTATGTTTGCTGACTCTGTTTTGTCATCACCGGATTTACAACCCAGCAATACAGCGATGGCGAACATGCCACCTATTACAGTTTTTTTCATGAAATTTTTATTAAAATATTTGAAATTGTATAAATGTTTAATAGTCTAAAATTGGATTTCTCATTTATAAGGAGATTAATAATTCTGATTTTTACTTGTATACTTTTTTGCAAAAGATTTTCTCCTGATCGATTATTTATCATTTTGAATAAGTAATTGTTGTAAAAAATTATTTTGTTCATAAAAGGAATTATAAAAGTACCAACTGGTATGTTTTTAAACTTAAGCTCATACAAAACATACTAATTAGTATGTTTTTAATTAAAAAAAAATGCTTTTAGTTTGCAGATTATAAATTAAAAAAGATAAAGATGTCAAAATAGCACGGACAATTGATAACATTTTAATCAATTTAATTTAGAGAATTTATGTAAGTTTTAAATTCTTTTAAAAATGTGTAGTAATATTTTTTTCCCAATATTTTACCCATATTCCTTACGCCATGATATTGAGTTAGGATGTTGAGTGCAATTTTTTTTGCTTCATGATCTGAACTAAGCTGCCCTGCAAGCTGGCATCTTATTATCTCATTTTCAATTGCTTTACTCCATTTGTTTAATGACACTAACAAAGCCTTCCTAAAGGCTTCAGACAAGGGTGCCATTTCCTGAATTAAGTTCACATTTGGGCATCCGTTTTCAGCTGTCATGAAGGAATGGTCTAACAATAGTCCATGCATCGTATCGTACATGTTCTTCTTGAAATCGGTACTTTTCGACAATGAATTTAGTATAAACGGCAGAATCTGCTCATTTATAGTTTCACTAATTAATGCCATACCCATTTCTTGCTTATTACGAAAGTGATAATAAAACGCGCCTTTGGTAACCTGAGTTATTTGTAAAATGTCGTCAATACTAGTGGCTTGATACCCTTTTTTGTATATCAGATTCAAGGCGCTCCTTAGAATGTTAGATCTTGTAATTTCTCCTTTTGTCATAAAACATACCGATTAGTATGTTGCAAAGGTATGTTTTTTTGATACTAAAACAAAAATTATAAAAAATAAAGTTTAAGTATATACAAAAAAGACTATCAAATTAATTTTAATTATTTATTGTTTTATTTTGACAGGAAAAAATTATGATTAGGCAGATCCTGGTCACTAACATAAATCAGCGGAAGAATAGCGCTGAACGACGGATTTACTTAATTTTGGGTTTGTTTGAGAGAATTTAATTAAACAATAATCAAGCATAAATTCCTTACTATAGAAGCATCAGTGCACTAAATTTGGAAAAAACGGATTTGAAATTTAAAAGTCATTCTGATAAGCTTCAAAAAATATAAAAATGATTAATGATTATGAGATGTTTATTTTGTTAACCTGCTACTAGCCCGAAATTCAGATGGACTACTTTTAGTATGTCGCGTAAAGAACTTGTGGAAGTGACTGGCATCCGTAAACCCGAATTCTAAGGCAATTTGTGAAAATGTTTGCTCACTGTTTATAATTCTGGATTTAATCATCTCAGTTTTTAAGTCATTACAATAAGCTGCAAGTGATATTTCCATTTTATTCTTAAAGAAAGACCTCAATCCGGATTCTGACATTCCAAAAGCATTAGCAAGATATTTCGCAGTTAATTTATCAGGAAAATTAATATGATTATGAATATGGTTTTGGATGCGTTCAATCAAAACATATCCATGTGAAGCCGAGTGATAATCTTTCACTTCCCTTATATACTGATCCATGATTAGAAGAAGGCTACGAAGGAGATGGCAGTGAATTTCAGTCACTTTTTCAGTGTGATCTTTCCAATGAAATATTATTACTTGGACAATACTTTTTATAGCTCTAAAAATCTCGGATTCAATATTCGGACCTTGAATATAATTCCATTCTCTTGCCAGAAATACTAGTAGATGCTCCCAGTAGTCGGAATCACTTTTATTGATCCCACCATTAAGTACAGAAGGATGGAATTTTAAAACACTGAATTGTGTAGTGGATTTAATATTAAAATCATGAGTATCCTCCGGAGCCAGAAAAAAAATGGAACCACCCTGATAATTGCCGGCTGTATTGTTGAGCGTGTGAATTCCTGAACCTTCAGAAATGAATATCAATTCATAGTGATTATGATTATGGACAGGAAAAGGCCAATGATCCATAAGAAAATGCCTTATAAATAGTGGCTCAAATTGAACAAGTTTCATCTTTGAAAATTTAGCAAAATATACAAAATATTTATTAAAATATACAAAATTCATATAATGTTTCACCACTAAGTTTGTAGTCAAAAATTTATGATAAAAAATAAACTGACCATTCCTGTGATGGCATTTTCAGCAGGGTCAATAGTGGCTAATGTATATTATTGCCAACCGATACTCAGTAAAATTGCGGAGACAACGGGAAGTAGTGAAAGTATGGTTGGTAAAATATCTGTTTTGACACAGGTAGGATATGGTTTGGGGATGTTTTTTCTACTACCACTCGGAGATAAAGTCAATAGAAAAAAACTTATTCTTTTAATTTGTACTGTACTGATTTCATCATTAGTAGCCATATCCTTTACAGAGCGTTTGCAAATACTCCTTATATTAAGCTTTTTAATAGGTGTTTTGTCAACTCCGGCCCAGATCATACTTCCTATGGCAGCAGTTTTAGATAAAGAGAACAGAGGCAAGAACGTAGGTATTGTTTTCAGTGGAATACTTTGTGGAATTCTAAGTTCACGGGTAATTGCAGGAAGTTTGACTGATTGGTGGGGCTGGCATAGTATCTACTTATTTTCTGCGGTAATGGTTTCAGTAAGTTCTTTATTAATGTGGTTTTATTTGCCTGACTTTGAAGCTAAATTCAAAGGGAGTTATGCAAAGTTACTATCATCAACTCTAGGTCTTATAGCAAACTTTAAAATCTTAAGACAGTCAGCTTTATTAGGTTCTTTTACATTTGGAGTTTTTTGTTCATTTTGGACGACTTTAACATTTTATTTAAATGGTGAGCCTTTTAATTATTCTTCATCAACAATTGGAATGTTTGGGATTATTGCTATTGGAGGTGCCCTTGTTGCTCCTTATTTTGGCAAAGCTGCAGACAAAGGTAATGTCTTCAAAAATCTTTTTTTTACCGTCAGTTTAATCCTGGTCAGCATAATTTCAATGTTAATTTTTCCTACCTCTATCTGGGTACTATCCGTAGCCATTTTCTTTCTGGACATTGGTGTTCAGGCTACACAGATCACTAATTTCACAAGAATTTATAGTCTGAACGAAAGTGCGCACAGCAGACTGAATACGGTCTATATGACCACATATTTTATAGGTGCGGGAACAGGCACTTTTTTTGGTCTTTTAAGCTGGAGCATGGGAGGATGGCATTTTGCTCTTTTGCAGATGCTGCTATGGAGCAGTCTGGCATTATGTATTGTTTTTCTTTCAAAAAAAGGGATGCTGTAAACTTTGAAACTTTAGTTATCAATGTTTCTTGGATTAAAATATTAAACAAATAATCCTGCGCCATTACCATAACAAAGATTAATTATAATATCCGGAGTTAAAGCTGCAATATTGCGATAATTTAATCTAATAAAATCCTTATAAAATGATTCAGATAGCTATCATTAGTGATATTCATGGAAATATCATTGCTCTAAATACTGTACTTAATGACATCAATCAGCGTAAGATCGATAAAATTTTCTGTCTAGGTGATTTGGTTGATTTTGCGCCATGGCCGAATGAAGTTATAGATCTCATCAGAAGTCTTGGTATACCGTGCATTTTAGGAAATCACGATGAGAGAATAGCGTTTAAACAAGAGATTCTTCCAATTGCGCATCATTCTGAAACTGAAACGATAGCTAGATATGAAGCAATTAATCACACCAAAAATACCATAACAGTTAAAAATATCGAATGGTTACAATCTCTTCCCAGTAATATTCTATTATCTTTCAATATCAATTATACAAAACATAAAATAATGCTTGTTCATGGAAGTATCAACGATAATAAAGAATATATTTATGAAGATCATCCCAATGAGGAAATGCTCCGTTATCTCAGAGATCATTCTGTACAAGTTCTTGTCATGGGCCACACCCATTTATCTTACATTAAGAGAATCAATGATTTTACTTTGATCAATGCAGGCTCCGTAGGAAGAAGCAGAGAAGAAGACAGGAAAGCGACGTATTGTATCATCTCTATGGATCATAATAAAATTCACAGTGAAATCGTCAAACTTGATTATAACGTCGAATATGTAGCTGATGAAATAAAAAAAAGTGAAATACCATCTTTTTATGCAGATTTTCTTTTGCAAATTGTATAGAAAGTGAGTGGATCTATAAATGAAAAAGAGATCCATAATCTCAGAAAGAGCATTCTTAATTTGCTCATCAATAAGCTGAATTTCCAAACTTTCCTTTGGAGCTTTACATATCGTTGCTCATACTACATTATATTTCGCATTTGCGTATTATTTTTAGGCTATATTAATCAGTCTAAACGTCAGGTTGATGCGCTCCTTCATTGGAATAGTTGATTTAGCGATCCTATGTTCCCAGTTTTCTTGTAGGTCACCTTTCATAATAAGCAATGATCCGTGAGGAAGCGGCAGACTGTATTTGCTTTGGTGATGGTCTTTTTTTCTGAAATCAAAGTTCCGGGTTTGTCCAAGACTTATGGATGCAATTACAGGGCGTTTCCCATATCTGCTTTCCTTGTCTCTGTGCCACGCAACTGAATCATTATTATCACGATAAAGATTTAATAGAACACCGTTAAACTGATACCCAAACTCTTTTTCAATTCTTTCTTTTAAAGCATATAGTTCGGGTGTCCATTCATTTCTTTTGGTCGTATTATTGTCAGCTGAATCATAAGATTTTGCATCACCATACCATGCGGTCAGGCGTGGTGTCAACACCATCTTATCATACATTTTCTGAGTTCGTTGTTCCCAGGTTGCAGTTTTAAGAAGCTTGTCTTTCAAAAGATCAGCTTCTTCCCTGCTGAGGAAATTTTCCTTGTATTCCAAAAGGTCTTTTGGAAACTCGTATAATTCTTCGGAATCGAATAAACTGAGCTGAGTCATAATATGTAATTCGTTTTTATCTATATACTTGTCAACCTCTCTTAACAGGGAGTTTTTTCATCATTTGTGTTTTTACTTCCCTCCCCTCCGGGGAAGTTTTTTAATCAACAGATTGGTTTTATGCAATCCATATGCACTTTACCCAAAAGCTGATTCAATTCTTATCTCCGAATCTCTCTTTGATCTGTTTTATATCCGTTTTAATCTCTGTGATAAATTTTTGCATATGATGCTCTGCAACCTCATCGGGTTCATATTCCTTTGTGTTGATGCTGCAGGCAAATTCCCAGATTTCCTTGATTTCCGATAAGGGAATTTTATAGGGCTCATAAAATTGATTATCAGCTTTAACCCAGATCCCATCTGCTTCGTGAAACTGAAACCTTTTATAACTGATACCGTCATTAGTTGTAATGAATACATAAGTTCTATCCGTTTTCAACTCTGAAAGATTCTCCACATATTTCCCTACGATGTAAGTACCATTCTTATAGGGAGGCATTGAATCGCCATCAGCAGGAAATGCCCTGAACTTACCACCTTTTAGGAAAGGCAACGATATAGTTTCCAGACTTTCTATGTATTCCGGATCTCCGTAGCCGTTCAAGTAACCCATTGAGGCTTTTTGTGGAATAATCTCAATCTGATCATTACCTTCATTATCGACCCTAATCGGCAGAAGGATTCTCTTATCAGGAAGTTCAACAATTCCATCGATAGGAAATTTTCTAATGTCTACAGTCAGCAGAAGATCAATGCTGACACTATAGTATTCGGAAATTCTAATCAAAACCTCGTAAGGAGCCTCTGAACGACCATCTTCATACTTTGAATAGCGCACTCTGCTCAAAAAAATTTTTTCAGCCAGCTCTTGCTGTGAAATTTTTTTTTGAGCTCTTAAATACCTGATGTTTTCTGAAAAAATTGACATTGATACAATTTGTATCTGTAAATATATAAAAAATGATACAATTAGTATCTAATTTTGTCAAATGGAAAGAGCAATTGCACATATGGATCTAGATACATTTTTTGTATCCTGCGAACGGCTGAGAGCCTCTGTACTGGACAAAAAGCCTGTAATCATAGGAGGTGGAGACCGCGGTGTGGTGGCATCATGCTCATATGAAGCTCGCAAATTCGGTGTCCGTTCTGCAATGCCCATCCGTATGGCACTGCGTTTATGTCCCGAAGCTATGGTAATCAAGGGAGATATGGAATACTACTCCCAGATGTCTCATGTGGTAACGGAAATTATTCAGGAAAAAGTACCGGTCATGGAGAAAGCCAGTGTAGATGAATTTTATCTTGACCTCTCCGGAATGGATCAGTTTTTCGGATGTTATCAGTGGACATCTGAAATTGCCGAAGCTGTCAAGAAACAAGCAGGATTACCTATCAGCTTTGCACTATCTACGAATAAAACGGTTTCAAAGATAGGAACCGGTGAAGCTAAACCCGGAAAATTAGAATTGAAAATGAAAGAGATCCAGCCTTTTTTGAATCCCTTGTCTGTCAAAAAGATTCCAATGGTTGGCGATGTTACCTTTCAGCTGCTTTCCAGATTGGGCGTGAGAAAGATTGAAACGCTTTCCAAAATGCCTGTAGATGTTTTGCAGGAAATGATTGGAAAAAATGGAATTGAGCTTTGGAAAAAAGCCAATGGCATAGACAACGATCCTGTAGTGCAATATTCTGAACGAAAATCAATATCAACCGAAACTACTTTTACAGAAGACACGATCGATGTGCTGCATATCAACAGCATTCTCTGCGGAATGGTAGAACAATTATGCTACCAGTTAAGAAAAGAAAAATGGCTGACCTCTACTGTTTCGGTAAGAATCCGCTACGCCAACTTTGATACGGAAACCAAACAATGCAAAGTGCCCTACACCTCAGCCGACCATACCTTGCTGAAATATGTCCTTGAGCTTTTTAAGAAAGTATATACGAGAAGGATGAGGATTCGTCTTGTCGGAGTCAGGTTTACAGGGCTGGTGCACGGAAGCCATCAGATGGATCTTTTTGAAGATACCGAAGAGCTGATCTCCTTATATCAGGCAATGGATAAAATGAAAGACCGTTTTGGTGCTAAAAGCCTTGGAAGGGCTTCCGGCTTTTTAACTCAATAGAATATATACATTATGTTTCTCAACTGTCACACATATCATAGCCTTCGTTATGGGACTATTTCTGTTGAAGATCTGGTTCAGCTGGCTGTGGAATATCAGCTGAAGGTTTTGGCACTCACCGATATTAATACCGTAACCGGGATCTACCAGTTTTATAAATTGTGCCAAGATAGAGGTATTAAGCCGATTGTCGGTGTTGATGTCAGGGTTGAAAATGAACCGAATTATATCTGCTTAGCGAAGAATCCTAAAGGGATAGCAGAGGTCAACAAGCTTTTGACTGATTATAATTGTGACGGGATCGAGGTTCCTAAAGTTAATCCTTTATTGGAAAACTGTTTCGTCATCTATTCTTTGCAGAATATCCCTGAAGTATTATCGGAACACGAATTTATAGGTATCAGGCAGGATGAATTGAATTTATTGGTCAAGCCGGAACTCAGATCTTTGATCCACAAAATGGTTATCCTGCATCCGGTAACTTTTAAGACGGATGAAGAATATGAACTTCATAAAGTGCTGCGTGCGATCGATGGCAATACGCTCTTTACAAAACTGGCTGAAACGGATCATTGCAGAAACAATGAATCCTTTGTCGATAAGAAAAAGCTTTTGGATCAATTTACAGACTACCCCCAGATCATTGAGAACACCAAAATCATTGTAGATGAGTGCAGCTTTAATTTTGATTTTAAAACACCCAAGAATAAAAAGCATTTTACAGAGAGCAAGGAAAGTGATTTTAAATTACTGTCAAAACTGGCTTATGAAGGATTGGCCCGAAGATACCCTGATCGAAACAGGCAGGCCGTTGAACGGGTTGAAAAAGAATTGACCGTGATTGATCAGTTGAATTTCTGTGGTTATTTTTTGATTACCTGGGACATTATCCAGTACAGTAACCGAATGGGATTTATGCATGTGGGTCGAGGAAGCGGAGCCAACAGCATTATTGCCTATTGTTTAGGTATTTCTGATATCTGCCCTTTGGAACTGGATCTTTACTTTGAGCGCTTTTTGAACCTCAACAGGAAAACGCCTCCTGACTTTGATATCGACTGGAGCTGGAAGAACCGGGATGCTATTTTGGAATACATTTTTGATAAATACGGCAAGGATCACGTGGCTTTTTGCGGAACCAACGTTGAATTTAAAAGAAAATCAAGGTTCAGGGAGCTGGGAAAAGTATTCGGACTGCCTAAAGATGAACTGGATCAGCTATCGAAAAAACCGAAAGAACAGCATGATCAGAATGCTGTAGTTCAGGAAATTTATAAATACGAACAGATGATGATCGGTTTTCCTAATCAAAGAAGTATGCATTCCTGTGGGATTCTGATCTCTGAGGAACCGATTACCCATTATTCGGCTCTTGAATTTCCACCGAAAGAATTCCCGATTGTACAGTTCGATATGCATACTGCTGAAGAAATAGGCCTCGAAAAATTTGACATCCTTTCGCAAAGAGGTTTAGGCACCATTAAAGATGCTGTTAACCTGATTAAAGAAAAGAGAGGGGTTACGGTCGATATTGAAGATACAACGATTTCAAAAAATGAAGCTAGATGCAACGAGTTTCTAAGTATTGGAAAAACGATAGGCTGCTTTTATATTGAATCACCTGCGATGCGTGGATTATTGCGGAGGCTGAAATGCGACAACTACAAAGTATTGGTTGCCGCCTCTTCCATTATTCGTCCGGGTGTAGCACAAAGCGGTATGATGCGGGAGTATATTTTCCGCCATAACCATCCCGGTCAGTTTGAATATTTCCATGAAGTGTTTGAAAAGGAACTGGGTGAAACATATGGCATCATGGTCTACCAGGAAGATGTGATCAAAATCGCTCTTCATTATGGCGGAGTGTCCGCAGAGAATGGTGATGTTCTGCGTAGGGCGATGAGCGGAAAAGGAAGATCACTGTCAGCTTTGCAAAAATTAAAAGATGATTTTTTTGAATCCTGTAAGAAAAAAGGTCACGCTGAGCAATTATCACAAGAGGTCTATCGACAGATCGAATCTTTTGCCGGCTACTCTTTCTGTAAAGCCCATTCTGCCTCCTATGCCGTGGAGAGTTATCAAAGTCTCTATCTGAAAGCCTACTATCCTATTGAATTTATGGTATCCGCAATTAATAATGGCGGTGGGTTTTACAGAACCGAAGTTTATGTCCATGAAGCCAAAATGGCTGGTGCTAAAATTCATAATCCTTGTGTAAACCTTAGCGAATTTCAAACTACGGTATATGGAACAGATGTGTACTTAGGGTTGATGCATATTGAGAAGTTGGAAGCTGCCGTTAAACTATTTATTCCTCAGGAACGAAAAGAACATGGTGATTACAAATCGTTAGAAGATTTTGTCAAAAGAGTCAACATCGGTATTGAAACTTTACAGACACTTATTTTTGTCGGGGCTTTCAGATTCACAGGCAAACAGAAACACGAGCTATTGATCGAAGCAAGGTTTCTTTTGTCAAAAAATCAATACAAAACGAAGATCATTTCTTTATTTGAAGAACCTCAAAAAGATTATCAGCTACCTCTTATAGAAAGAGATCCTTTTGAAGATGCGTTCGACGAAATTGAAATATTGGGCTTTCCTGTGTCTTATTCTATTTTCGATTTATTGAAGATCAAATACAGAGGCGATGTAATGGTTAAAGATCTTTTGAAGTACCATAAGAAGCAGGTGAGAATGTTAGCTTATCTGATTTCCAGAAAACACGTTCCTATCAAAAATAAATATGGAAATAGAGACGATATGTATTTCGGAACCTGGATTGATGCCAATGGCGACTATTTTGATACAGCTCATTTTCCGGACAGCCTTTCGAAGTTTCCTTTTAAAGAGGGTGGAATTTATCTTCTATTAGGAACCGTTGAAGTGGATTATCATTTCCCGACTATTACCATAACAAAAATGGCAAAAATGCCACTTATTGCTGATCCCAGATATTCAATGGATGAGGAAAAAGCGAAGGAAGTTGAAAATGGTCTGCGGGAAGATGTGAGCTTGACTTTTCGCGCTCCTTATCCGCAAGAATTTGAGATTGGGTTGCCTAGAAAAAAATTGATCTGAAAATAAAAGTAAGTAAATGATATTGACTGTAAACATTTATTATCCGACAAACTCAGTATATCAAATTACTCGCTATTCTTACTCCTTTATTTAATCCATCGCACGAAACCGCATCGGTGTCATCTGCATATTCTTTTTGAAGAAATTATTAAAGTGCGTAGCCTCTTTGAACCCCAGTGAATAGGCAATTTCGGCAACATTCCATTCGGTATGTCTCAGTAATATCTTTGCCTCCTGTAACAAACGCTCCACAATGACCTCCGAAGTCGTTTTTTCAGTGATCTCTTTAACGGCCCGGTTGAGGTGATTGACATGAACGGAAAGCTGACCGGCGAATTCAGAAGGCGAACGGAAGTTGATCCGCTGTCTCGCATCTTCGATAGGAAACTGACGCTCCAACAGCTCAAGGAACAGATGGGTGATCCGCTGAGAAGCATTAGCCTGTTGTT